>Ga0247611_10000422_pt1 | contig 86102 bp, 75 predicted proteins | sample 177DNAGHGhighgp2_FD_192422 | JGI IMG/M metagenome (GOLD analysis project Ga0247611, IMG submission 192422) | Sheep rumen microbial communities from Palmerston North, Manawatu-Wanganui, New Zealand - 1770 DNA GHGhigh gp2 | ecosystem: Host-associated > Mammals > Digestive system > Stomach > Rumen...
GTCGGCACCGCCCATAGCACCGCCTGGGTGTCCTGATTTGGCTTTCTCTACGGCTGAAGCTGCCAATATTCGGATATTGTCAGCTGCTTTGTTTAATACTTTAATATCGTTCATTATTAATCTTGTTTTTTGAATTTTACTGCTGCTTCTTCTATTGGAAGTGCTGCTTTGTAATTCTCGATGTAGCGGTTGAAGCCTGCTACGTCTTCTGGATCTGGAGCTACCTCTGTTCCGGTGTTACCTGCAAATACCACTTCGTCGAGATAATCGGCAAGCGATAATTTCTTGTCATTGTTCACAACGTAGGCTGCCAACAAAGCTATTCCCCACGCACCGCCTTCACCTGCGGTCTCCATAACACTGATTGGGGTGTTTAATGCTGCAGCAAGCATGCGCTGACCTACTATAGGGGTGGTGAAATAACCGCCGTGGCCCATGATACGATCCACTTTCACATGCTCTTCATTGAACAGAATGTCGTTGCCTAACTTCAATACACCGATTGCACCATAAAGATGTGCACGCATGAAGTTGGCAAGGTTAAACTTGTCATTTGCACTGCGTACAAACAGTGGACGGCCGTCCATCAAACCTGTTACTGGCTCACCGGATATGTAGTTGTAAGATAGTATGCCACCGCAGTCTGAATCGCCCTTTAATGCAATGTTGAATAGGTTGGAATAGAGGGTATATGTATCTACTTCCACTCCAAGAATTTCTTGGTATTCTTTGAACAGTTTAACCCATGCGTTTATATCGCTTGTACAGTTGTTGCAGTGTACCATTGCTACTAAGCTGCCGTCAGGAGTTGTTACCATATCGAGACAGTCGTATGGCTTCGACAAATCCTTTTCTAATACTATCATGGAGAAACTGGATGTACCGGCACTTACGTTGCCTGTGCGCTGACGGACGGCATTAGTGGCTACCATGCCTGTTCCTGCATCGCCTTCTGGTGGACATACTGGGATGCCTGGCTTCAGATGACCTGATACGTCAAGCTTCAGAGCACCTTCTGGAGTGAGGAATCCGGCATTTTCACCAGCATTAAGTGCCTTTGGAAGGATGTCCAGAAGTTTCCAGTCAAAACCCTTGTCGGCTATCAAATTGTCGAAACGAGCTACCATCGTGGCATCGTAGGTCTTGGTCTTTGGATCTACTGGTATCATACCAGAGGCATCGCCCACACCAAGAACCTTCTGGCCTGTTACCTGCCAGTGTACATAACCTGCAAGTGTGGTAAGGAACTCGATGTCCTTCACGTGCTCTTCATTGTTCAATATTGCTTGATACAAGTGGCTGATACTCCAGCGAAGTGGTATGTTGTAGTTGAACAATTCTGATAACTCCGCTGCTGCCTGACCTGTGTTGGTGTTACGCCAGGTGCGGAAAGGTACGAGAATGTCATTGCCTTTGAATGGCAAATAACCATGCATCATCGCACTGAACCCTATTGCAGCCAATGTCTCTATCTCTACCTCATATTGCTGAGCTACATTCTTGCGAAGGTCTGCATAGCAGTCTTGAAGACCATACCAGATGGCTTCTGTGCTGTAAGTCCAAAGACCGTCTACCAGTTGGTTCTCCCATGTATGACTGCCCTGAGCTATTGGCTTGTTCTCTTCGTCTATCAATACGGCCTTGATTCGAGTTGAACCGAATTCTATGCCGAGGATTGCTTTTCCTGATAATATCGTTTGTTTTGCATCCATAATTATATTCTGTTTTTAATAGCCAAAGACGCAAAGGACAAAGTATTGTGCTTTGAGCCTCTGCGTCTTGGTATGTTGATGAATTAACGAAGGGCTTTGTTCAACATGTAGTATACTTCATTTACCTGAAGCTCATGCTTGAACTCGCTGATAGAAGTATTCTTGTTGATCTTAACATATTCGATGCCAAGCATCTCGGCAAAGTCTTCCCAGTATTCCTCGGTGATGTCATAAGAGAAAGCACTGTGATGAGTTCCGCCTGCCAAAATCCATGCGCCGGCACCAATCTCAAACGTTGGCTGTGGTACCCACAGAGCTGAAGCTACTGGTAAGTGAGGCATTGGCTTTGGTTCTATGCACTCTACTTCCTGAGAAATCAGACGGAAACGGTTGCCAAGGTCTACAACAGTAGCCTTGATTCCATAACCGGTCTTTGAAGTGAATACCAAACGGGCGGTCTGCTGCTTGCGGATTCCAATGCCGAGGAAGTGTACTTCAAGCTTTGGCTTGTCGGTTGCAATCATAGGACAAATCTCGAGCATGTGGCTCTGTAGACATGAACTCTGGTCGCCTGCGAAGTTCAATGTATAGTCCTCCAAGAATGAACAACCTCTTGGCATTCCCTGCTGCATTACCCATAATGTGCGATATAGACAAGCGGTCTTCCAGTCGCCTTCTGCACCGAATCCATAACCTTCCTGCATCAAACGCTGAGATGCAAGACCAGGAATCTGATCAAAGCCAACGAAGTTTGGATCGTCGATGTCGGCGTCACCAAGGTCGTCGAAGTTTGTAGTAAAGGCTGTTGCACCCTCGTCCTTCAATACGCGACGAAGAGCTATTTCTGCCTTGGCGGCATTCTTAACCTTCTCCCAGTATACTTCTTCACCACTTTCGTCTATCTTAATGGTGTAAAGCTTCTTGTATTCTTCTACTAACTCACATGCTTCTGCATCGGTAACCTTCTTGAAATAGTCCATCAGGCTGGATACTGGATAGTAGTCTACGTGATAACCCAGACGCTGCTCAAATTCCACGCGGTCGCCATCGGTTACGGCTACGTTGTTCATGTTCATACCAAACATAAGGCAACGTACGTTCTTTGCATCGGCTACACCGGCTGCTACACGTGCCCATACAGCTATCTTCTTCTGAGCTTCTTCGCTCTTCCAATACCCACATACAACCTTGCGAGCTACACGCATACGAGTGCAGATATGACCAAATTCAATATCACCATGAGCACTCTGGTTCAAGTTCATGAAGTCCATGTCGATCGTATCCCAAGGTATCTCGGCATTATACTGAGTGTGGAAATGAAGCAATGGCTTCTGAAGATCTTGAAGGCCCTTAATCCACATCTTGGCTGGAGAGAATGTGTGCATCCATGTGATGATACCTACACACTTGTCATCATTGTTGGCTGCTTTCATAACAGCTTCTACTTCATTGGATGAGTTGGCTGTGCCTTTGTAAACAATCTTAATTGGAATATTTCCACTTGCATTAAGACCTTCTACCATTTCTTTTGAGTGAGAGTCTACTTGTACAACTGCATCACCACCATAAAGCAACTGGGCACCTGTCACCCACCAAATCTCTAAGTTTTCAAATGCTTTCATTTTGATTTTGTTTTAAGTATTAATTAATAAATAAGTGTGAATTTAATATTAAAATGTTATATTCCTAAATTTAAATATACCATCAGTGCTTCTGACCTGGCTGGCCATAGTAAGCATTCGGACCGTGTTTGCGGTTGTAGTGCTTCTCAATCAACAACGGATTCATTGTCAAATCCGGATTTACAGAATATGCTATAAACGCCATCTTTGCACACTGCTCCATCACCTTGGCATTATATACGGCATTGTCTGGACTTGTGCCCCAGGAGAATGGACCATGGTTCTTTACCAACACTGCTGGAGTGTGGTCAGGATTTATCTTGCGGATATTGAGAATTTCATCTACTATCACATTGCCTGTTTCCAGTTCATACTGACCTTCTACTTCTTCCTTTGTCATGTCGCGTGTGCAAGGAATGTCTTTATAGAAATAGTCAGCATGTGTGGTTCCTATGTTTGGTATGTCCTTGCCTGCTTGAGCAAATGCTGTTGCATAGGTGGAGTGGGTATGTACCACACCCTGAATGTTTGGAAAGGCTTTATATAATACAAGGTGAGTTGGGGTGTCCGAAGATGGATTTAAGTCGCCTTCTACCACTTTTCCTGTTTCCAAATCTACTACAACCATATCGCTGGCTTTCATCTCATCATAACTAACTCCGCTTGGCTTGATAACAACTAAGCCCTTATCACGGTCTATTCCGCTTACGTTTCCCCATGTGAATATTACCAAACCTTGCTTTACTAAGTCTAAATTGGCTTTAAATACTTTCTGTTTTAACTCGTCTAACATCGTTATTTTTATTTCTTAATATTAAATAATAGGTTAATAAAATGATATAAGCTTGAATGTTAATAACAAAAATATTGTATTACGTTGTTTTTGTATTCAAGCAAATTTATACAAAGCCGCACCGCGTTTTGAACTCAACTTGTCAATCTTGTCTGTCTTTATCAAAATGTTGCGTTCAAGAATATTCCTGCGGAAATTACGCTTGTCAATCACATGGCCCAGAACAGATTCATACAATACTTGTAATTGAGTCAATGTGAAGTGTTCTGGCAATAGATTGAAACCTATTGGCTCTACATATAAATTGCGACGAATCTTTGCCAAAGACTGAGATACCATGTCGTCGTGGTCGAAACATAAATGAGGTAGTTTGTCTACGTCTAACCATTCTGCCTCCTTCTGAGTATTTTCACGCTTGTATTTTTCTACATTTACAAGAGCATAGAATGCTATTGATACGACGCGTTCACCTGGATCACGATCTACATCACCAAATGCTCCTAATTGACGCATGAATATATTTGTAATACCAGTGAATTCTGTTAATACTCGTCGAGCGGCATCTTCAATACTCTCATCGCGTTCTACAAATCCACCTATTAACGATAATTCGCCCTTACCTGGATCGTAGGGACGTTTGTGGACCAACAACTTTAGGGTGCCCTCACTGAAACCAAATATTGCACAGTCAACTGCTACAGTAAACTTGGGATACTCTTGATAATATGTATTTAGGTTTGGCATTGATTCGTTTTTTCTTAAATATAATTATATAAAAGAATTGGAAAGGGACGAATTATTTCGCCCCATTCCGTATTGTCATTTCTTAGAAGAAGTACCAGTAGAATGCACCGCAAAGTGCTATTACTACCAAAGAACCTACTACGTCCCATACACCCCAGCTCTTGGCTATCTGCTTCCTGTATTCTGGAGTGAATGTGATGGCTTCTACTTGAGCCTGAGATGGAGCCTTGGTTACGAAGGATACTACAATCATCATTATGATAATGAATACTAACAACCAGCATTCAAATATCAACCAGTTGGTCTGCCAGAACCATGTGGTATTGTCCCAGAACCAGCCTGTCATGTCGGCCTTGCCACTATCTGTTATAACATTGGTTACAAGACGCAGCATACCAATGGCGAAACCGCCAATCAAACCCCATTCACCAGCCTTTGGAGTTATCTTCTTAGAGAAGATACCAAGCGTGAATACTGCAACCATCGCTGGAGCAATCAGTGACTGAATGTCCTGAAGGTATGAATACAAGTTACCCATACTCATCATAACTGGCATCCAGGCCAAACCGAGTAATACTACTACCACTGTGGCTATACGACCAACTAATACGTAGTGCTCTTCGCTCTTGCCTTGTTTCATTGGTTTGTAGAAGTCTTCTGTAAACAGAGTAGCACATGAATTGAAGAATGCTGCAAGGGAAGCAACCAATGCACATACAAATCCAATCGTGACTATACCTTTAACACCCATTGGAAGAATGTTCTTTACCATCATCGCAAAGGCACCATCTGTCTGTGTGGTGTTGTGGATGTCCATCTCAATACCACTTCCTTCCTTAAGAGAGAGTGCGTATGCCACCATACCTGGAATCAAAAACATAAAGCAAGGCAGAATCTTAAAGAAACCGGCTGCTATTGTACCACGACGAGCTCGTTTCATTACAACACTGTTGTCTTCGCCTTTTGTCTGACCAAGAACACGCTGAACAATGTGCTGGTCGGTACACCAATACCAGAAACCAATGATAGAGGCACCAAGGAATACTACGTAGCCAGGGAATTGCTCATACATCGGATCGGCTGGGTCTGTATGGAACATGTGTGTCGTACCGAAACCGTTGTGGGCCTCGTTACAAGCTGCCATCATATTGCTCCAACCATCTGTTATACTTCCATCACCAAGTATGGCGAGACCTAAGAATAACACAAGGAATGAACCGATTATAAGGATTGGTGTTTGGATTGCTGACAATGTCATCACTCCCTTCATTCCACCGAATACTGTAAATACGGCTGTGATGGCAATAAGACCTAAAGCTCCCCACCAGAATGGTAAACCTAATAAGAATTCAAAGAAAATACCACCAGTAAATGCTGTCACACTCACCTTTGTGAGAACGTATGCTATCAACGTGATGATGGAAAGCCATGAACCTGTACGTTTTGTGTAACGGAACTTGAGAAAATCAGGCATTGTGATAATCTTGCCCATCTTATTGTTCAGTAGCTGATAGAAAGGTACGAACAACCAACCGAGTATCAGAATCATCCAGCCCTGCATCTCCCAGTGGGCCATTCCAACACCATCTTTGGCACCTGTTCCGGCCAAGCCTACCAAATGTTCTGAACCAATGTTTGCAGCAAAAATTGCTGCACCTATAATGTACCAAGGCTCACCCTTACCAAAGAGGTAGTCTTGACTGTCTGCGCCAGCCATTTTTGCCTTGTCTTTCTGTATCGAACGGTATACTGCCCATATAATGGCCAAAATACCTACTCCAAGAATGGTCCAGTCAAGCCATTCGAAGTTTTTTGACATCCAATTCATTTTGCTTAATGTGTTTTTAGTTTATATTAATAATATTTTTTTATTAAATGATTATTGTATTTAAAATAACTGAGGAAAACAATAACTGTCAATTATTTTACTACTGAGAATTTAAATTTACAATAGCTGTTGTATTCTTGTCCTGGTTCCAACCAACTGTTGCTCTGCTCCCAGCCTGGAAGGTTGAACTTGTTTGGAGAGTCTGGGTATTTTTGTGTTTCAAGGCACACAGCACATTGCTTCTTATATACTATACCTTTCTTTCCTGTACAACTGCCATCTTGGAAATTACCTGTGTATATCTGAATACCAGGTTCGTTGGTGTAAACCTCAAGTGCAATTCCTGAACGTGGATCAACTAACTTAACGGCTACCTTGTTCTGATCACCCTTAGTGTTCAAACACCAGTTGTGGTCAAAACCACCGCCTGCTGCTTTAATCTCTGGATCTGATTCGCCAAAATTCGCACCTAACTTGCTTTCTTTTCTAAGGTCAAATACGGTGCCTTCAACCGACTTAACATCACCCAACGTCATATATGTGGTATCTGTTGGGGTGTAATAGTCTGCATCTACTGTTATCAGCTCATCGGCTATCGTATTGTTTGGGTCACCGCTCAAGTTAAAGTAGGAGTGGTTGGTCATGTTGATAACTGTCTTCTTGTCAGTTGTAGCCTTATAGCTTATCTCTATTGCATTGTCGTCTGTCAGCTTATAGGTAACTGTGGCCTTAACATTGCCTGGGAAATTATTGTCGCCATCTGGGGAATCCATTGTCAACTCCAAAGTCTGGTCGTCTAACTGCTTGGCATCATATACCTGATACTGCCAACCTGTAGGACCTCCGTGAAGGCAATGACCAAAGTTGTTTTGTGGCAGTTGAATCTCTTGACCATCTACTGAAATCTTACCTTGAGCTATGCGGTTTGCATAACGGCCGATTGCTGCACCGTAGTCGGTTGAGTTGTTCTGAGGAAAGTACTTCTCAGCTTTGTCGAAACCTAATACTACGTCTTGCATATTACCATCCTTGTCGGGAACCATAATGCTTACTATGCGCCCACCAAAGTTTGTAATGTCTACTTCCATTCCCGATTCATTCTTTAATGTGTACAGGCATACTTCCTTTTCACCTTTAACACTGTCAGCATATACTGCCTTGAAATCTTCTGGCTTCAAGCCCGAAACTAATCCTTCTGATACTTGCTTTTTTGTATCACAAGATATCAACATGGAACTACCAATGATAGCACCAAAAAATAAATAATTTAAAGTTTTCATAATTTTAGACAAAATATTTTGTTAATGAAGTGTTTTCTGTATTATTTTTAACGTTTAAATAGCGTAAATAGTGAAATTTTTACGATTATTTAAAAATTTTCTCAAAGATACATTAATTAAATATAATAATCTCCCTTAATTATATGTTGTACAACATAGAAGTGTGCTTTTAACACTTAAAGCTTGGAATGATATCATTCCAAGCTTTAAATTTGCGGATATTGTTGTTATCTACAGCAATATCTTTTATTAGTCTACTGCTATATCTTTATTCACGTTTTTGCAACCAATCAAACCATAATATAATATATATGCAAGCATGCCGATTACCAGCCAATAACTTGTGATATGACCTGCACTACTTGCAATTGCATCTTGTATTAATGGCATTATACCGCCACCAACCACGAAGGTCATAAAGATGCCGGAAGCAGCTTCTGTATATTTACCAAGGCCTTCTACCGACAAATTAAAAATACCTCCCCACATTAGGGATGTACATAAACCGCAGGCTGCAATAAATATACATTTTAATGGAATCTCTTTATCGCTGACCACAAATGTCGAACTTTCTGGCATTAATATGCTTATCAGTAGAAGAATAATTGCAAGGCTGGATACTGATATTAGCTGAATGCGGGTGGATACTTTGCCAGACAAAGCGCTGGAACTCGCACGGCCAACTAACATCATTATCCAATATGAAGCTGCCAACGTGCCACCGATTGCTGCTGAACCTTTAGTGTAGTCGGTTATATAGAAATTAAGTTCCATTGGTATGCCAATCTCAATTCCAACATAAAAGAATATGGCTATAACACCTAAAAGGCAATGGCGAAAGGCTAGAGGACTGCGTTCGTATTTTACTTGTTCCTTACCTAAGTTCGGCTCTGGAATGCTTACCATCTTTACTATTACAAAAGATATGGCAAACACACCTATTCCAATGAATAGTAATGGGGAAACATCACTCATGCTCGTTTCTTTTGTCACCTCGCCTACAAGCAATCCTGCCAATAGAGGTGTCAAAGTAGCTGTCAACGAATTTAATGTTCCTCCTATCTGGATATATTGATTTCCTTTGTTGCCACCACCGCCTAACAAATTAAGCATAGGATTTACTACGGTATTCAACATACATACGCAAAAACCGCATATAAATGCACCCAAAAGGTATATAAACAGATTGAGCATCACGTGGATGTTCTCTGTCCTGGTTTGTTTAATACCATCTATCCATTCCGACAACTCGTAATTCGAATATACAAACACTTCTGTGGATTCGCCTACCAAACTGGATAGATATTGAAATAGCAAACCAACGATTCCAACTACTAAGGCTATCAATGCAGTTTTTTTGTACCCATACTTCACTAACATCTTACCGGCTGGGATACCCATGAATAAATAAGCAACAAAGTTCATCAAATTACCCCAGGCCTTGGCAAATGGATACGACTGACCCCATACGTTTCCAAATGGGGCGCCCATATTGGTCACAAAGCTTATCATCGCAAAGATAAAGCACATTGTGATGATTGCTATCAGATTCTTGTTTTTCGACATAACTTCTCTTGTGAAAGAATTAACAATTTCCATTAATAAAAAAAGAGTGCCGAAGCACCCTTTTTTTATAGATAAAATATTAGCAAAGTTTGCGGGAACCATCACCGATTACTACGTCGATCACGATTGGCTGCTTTCCGTATTTCTCAGCAAACTTTTTCTTGGCTGTTTCAACGAAGTTTGGATATAGCTCTTCTGCTACGAGGTTAATTGTGCAACCACCAAAACCACCACCCATGATTCTGGAACCTGTAACACCGCAATCACGAGCTACATCGTTCAAGAAGTCAAGCTCTTCGCAACTTACTTCATAGTCTTTGCTCAGACCTTCATGAGTTTGATACATCATCTCGCCTACCTTCTCATAATCACCTGCTTCAAGAGCGTCGCAGACTGCCAAAACGCGATCTTTCTCACCGAGTACATATTTTGCACGTTTTGTGTCTACCTCGCCAACTTCATCCTTTACTTCCTCAAGATCTTCCCATGTGCAATCGCGCAATGTCTCTATCTTGCGGTCTGGGTGTTTTGCTGCGATGTGCTTAACAACGTTTTCGCAGGAGTTGCGGCGATCGTTATATGGAGAACCTACGAGTTCGTGCTTTACACAAGAATTGATGAGTACGAGTTTGTAGCCCTGTGGATTCCATGGGAAATATTCAAATTCACCACTGCGGCAGTCCAAACGCATCAAGTTGCCCTTCTTGCCGTGAACCGATGCAAACTGGTCCATTATACCACAATTCACACCTATATATTTGTGCTCTGTTGCCTGACCAACTTTTGCTAAGGTCATCTTGTCGATTTTGTTCTCACCGAACAAGTCGTTGATGGCAAATGCGTAACAACTTTCCAGAGCTGCTGAAGAAGACATACCAGCACCATTTGGAACGTCACCGGCAAAGGCTGTGTCAAATCCTTCTACCGGTACACCTAACGCCATCATCTCGCGTACTACACCGAATATGTAGCGGAAATGACTTGCATTTGGACCTTTCTCATCATCTATTGAGAACTCGTCATAATCTTTCATGTCTATTGAGTATGCGCGAATAGTGCGGGTACCGTTTGGACGAACCTCGGCTATCATACCCTGAGTCACTGCACCTGGGAACACGAAACCACCATTATAGTCGGTGTGCTCACCTATCAAGTTAATACGACCTGGTGAAGCATATACGGATCCGTGTTCCCCACCAAGATGTTTGATAAAACGAGTTTTTACATCATCAATTGTTAGCTTCATAATAATTTGAGTTTTATAGAGTTAAAAATATTTGTTAAATTAATTCTTCTTTAAACCAATACGGGAACCAAACCAGCAGAACCATATCTCGTAGAGGTAATAAATGAACATAAGACATAGAGCTATTGCTACTCCTGTGGTATCAACAACCCAGCCCATCAATGGAGTCAACAGCGCTGCACCGATTACACCTGTATTGATCACACCAGATGCTGTCTTTGTGTGAGGACCTAATTCCTGAAGGCCTAAGTTGAATATCAATGGCCACATAACTGAATGGAACAGACCTGCTGCCAACAGACAATATGCACTTGCCATACCTGTAAATAGGAATGATGCACCTACGCATAAAGCACCGAGTAACAAACAACCTGTTAGGAGATTGCGTGGTTTGAATTTGGTTAGAATTGCTGCTCCAATAAATCGACCTACCATCATGCCGCCCCAATATAACCATAGGAAACTTGTAGCATTTTCAATTTTATATGGTAACATGGATGGAACACCTATCTCTAAACCCATATAGAAGAATATTCCAAGAGCGCCTAACCATACGTGTGGATATTTGAATACGCTACTCTTATATTCTTTTACTTCTCCATCACTAGTATCTTGTTCCTCTTCCTTAATTTCAGGAAGTTTTAGGAAGAATAAAATGCCACATAGTACTAATGTGAAAATACCAATTCCTAAATATGGTGCGGGTACAGCCTCTGGAGTTGGCTGTTTTTCACCAATTATAACGGCTATTATAAAGAGAGGTGCTACTGTCGTTGCTACTGAATTTAGTGCTTGAGACAATGTCATGCGGAATGCACCCTTTTCTGGCTTGCCTAAAACCATTACATATGGGTTGGCTACATTTTGAAGCATTACTACGCCCATAGCAACAAGACACATGGAACCAAGGAAAATTGCATAGATTGTGGCTTGGTCGCTTCCTAATGCTGAGTTAATTCCGAATGAATTTACTACAAAACCAATACCTGCTACTGCAAGACCTAAAAGAAGAGTCTTCTTATAACCAATCTTGCTCATCAACATAGCAAATGGAATGGATAAAAGATAAGCACCATAGAATGCTGTGTTCACATATTGACCCTGTTGAGCATTAAGACCGAATGCCTTGGTACAAAAGTCGATCATCGAGTTGTTCATTGTGGTGATAAAGCCTATCAAGAAGCATACAATGAACATTACTATCAATGCGAACGTATAGTTCGGAGTTTGTTTTTGTGGATTCATTTTAATTATGAATTATTATAAATTAGAAATTACTTAACTACACCAAATTTATATATCGTCTTCTGTGTGTATACTTCACCAGGATTCAATACCACCGATGGGAAGTATGGACGATTTGGACTGTCTGGGAAATGCTGAGCCTCAAAACATATCGCTGAACGACGAGGGAACGTTGCACCATGCTGACCAGGATAACCGGTTGCCCAGTTGTCAGTATATACCTGAACGCCTGGCTCTGTGGTATACACCTCCATCGTGCGACCGCTCTTTGGTTCGGTTATACGAGCTGCAAAACTCAATTCACCAACTTCCTTCTTGTTCAATACAAAACAATGGTCATAGCCGGCACCGTTCTTTGTCTGGACATCATCGGCATCTATGTCACGACCTACTGGCTTTGGAGTACGGAAATCGAATGGAGTGCCTTCTACTGGATCTATCGAACCAAGTGGGATGGATGTGTCGTCAATTGGAATATAATAGTCTGCATTTATCTCGCAAATCAAATCGTCAATGGTTGGAGTTGGATTTGCAATACCAGCTATTGAAAAATATCCATGGTGGGTCATGTTCACAATTGTTTTCTTATCGGTACAACCCTTGTAGTCGATAACTAACTCACAATCGTCAGTCCATGTGTAAACCACTTCTATTTTAAATTTACCAGGAAAACCTTCTTCCATGTCTTCTGCTACATAATTTAGCTGAAGTGAATTCGCACCGAGTACTTTGGCGTCCCATACACGTTTGTGGAAACCTGTTGGACCACCATGAAGGGCGTTTGGACCATTGTTTATCGCTAAGTCATATTCTTTGCCGTCCAAGGTGAACTTGCCTTTGCAAATACGGTTGCCATAACGACCTATCAGCGTAGACAAATATGGCTCCGGACTGCTGATGACTTCATCAATATTATCGTGACCTTGAATCACATTGCCTATTTTGCCATCTTTGTCGGGAACCATTATAGCTACTACTGCTCCACCATAATTGGTTATTGCTACTTCATAGCCCTTTTTATTCTTTAATACATATAAATCTGTTGACTTGCCATCAACATCTTTTTGAAAATCAGCGGCTACCATGCCGCACAAGTTGTCTTTTGTGCTCATACTATTAGTAATTTGTTATTTTGTGTTATTTATTTCAAAATAAAAACAACGTTTTAAATTAAAACGTAATTATTATGCAAATAAAACAATTTTTTTTCAACAAAACTAATATATCTTAAATATTTTTTCAAAAAAAATTTATTTATCCCTTTTTTATATCTTTTATATGATATTTCAATTATGTTTTTTTATTTTTTATAACAATTTATTATTTATTATTATTTTTACTTTAAAAATTTTTGATATTTGCAATAAAATATTTACATTTACAAAAAATAACTAATTAAATTACAATACTATGAACAGACAAATCCGAATTGGGGAGGAGGCATCAAGATGCCTGCTTTGTTTGAACGCTCCATGTTCATCTGTTAATCTAAATGGCAATCCGGCTAGAGCCATTAGGGCTATTAGGTTTGGAAATGAGAAAATAGCTGGCTTGTGGGTTAATAATTTGTCTGATGAAGAATTAGACAAGGCTGAAAAAGCCTGTATTCACTACGACAGACCGATTAGAATCAAGCAAATTGCTAAGCAACTGAAACATGCTGACGACCTGGAATGGAAGAAGAAAAGTCTTGAAATTGAATTCTGCGGTATTAAATGTGAAAATCCTTTCTTCTTGGCTTCTTCGGCTATTTGCACTAATTACGATATGGTCGCAAGAGCTTTTGAAGCTGGATGGGCTGGAGTTTTCTATAAAACCATTTGCATGCAGGATATTAATGAAGTATCGCCGAGATTTGATGCTGTCACTGATCATAACAACTCAGATTTCTATGGATTTAGAAATATGGAACAATTGAGTGAAAATCCCGTAAGAGAGGATTTTGAAATTCTAAATAAACTTAAAAAAAACTTTCCTTCTAAGATTGTTGTTGCCTCAATCATGGGACAAACTGAGAAACAGTGGATTGTTCTGGCGAAGATGGCTGAGAAAGCTGGAGCCGATGCAATTGAACTTAATTTCTCTTGTCCACAAATGAGATTGGCTGGAATGGGGTCCGACGTGGGACAAAATCCCGAACTCGTTACTTTCTTTACTTCATATGTGAAAAGAAATGTCTCAATACCAGTCATACCGAAAATGACTCCTAATATAACTCATATTAACAAACCTGCCATGGGCGCTTATTTTGCAGGCGCTGATGCTATCTCTGCTATAAATACCATCAAAAGCATTACAATGAACCCACTGTCTGCTGTTTCTCAAAAATTTACTGTTTCTGGATATTCCGGAAGAGCCGTTAAACCTATTGCTTTGAGATTTATTTACGAAATGGCTGCTAATCCATTACTTAAAAAAATACAGTTGAGCGGAGTTGGGGGCATCGAAAATTGGAAAGATGGCCTGGAGTTTATAAAACTGGGATGTAGAAATTTACAGGTCTGTACTGCTGTGATGCAATATGGATATAGAATAATTGATGATCTTGTTGACGGACTTAAAGTCTACATGGCTGAAAGAAATATTGACAGATTGGAACAAATTGTTGGGGAAGACATTAATAAATTTGTCTCACCTACAAATCTTGACAGAAAATCTGTCGTTTACCCTAAATTCAATAAAGATAAATGTATGGGATGTGGAAGATGTTTTATTTCTTGTCATGATGGTGGACACCAAGCTATAAAATTCGATAATGAACTTAGACAACCTCACCTTATTGGAAAAAAATGTGTGGGCTGTCATTTATGTCGACTTGTATGTCCAGCTAATGCTATTGATGTTTCTAATAGAGTTGAAAAAATAAAATGAAACTATTGGACTTTATTATTCTGAAATTATAATAATTCAGTAATCGTATGATTGGCTCTAATCCATTTTTTTTGTAAGTCATTTAATTGTCTTATATTATTGTGTTTTCATCTTATAAATAATAAAATGATGGTTTAGAAACTTGAATAATTGTTATATAGTTATTTTCGTCATTTTCTTTTTGTTTTAATTTTATACTGGAATATGTCGTTTTAGTTATAGTTTTTTGCTAAATTTGCAAAATAAAATCAATCAATAAGTATGACAACGTTTGTTTTTGCTATCATTCTTTTGGTAGTAGGGTATTTTTTTTATGGCAAATTTGCTGAAAAACTTTTTGGGGCTGATCCTAATAGAAAAACACCTTGTTATGTAAATCAGGATGGTGTTGATTATATTCCTATGCCAACTTGGAAAGTTTTTATGATTCAGTTCCTCAATATTGCTGGAACAGGACCTATTTTCGGTGCAATACAGGGTATTCTATTCGGACCATCTGCTTACATTTGGATTGTATTGGGATGCATTTTGGGTGGTGCAGTGCACGACTACTTATCTGCTATGACATCAATCAGAGAAGGTGGCGCAAGCTTGCATGAAATTGTAGGAACTCAGCTGGGAAAATCTTTTAAATTAGCTATCCTTATTCTATCCATGTTCCTAATGATTATGGTGGGAGCTGTTTTCGTAATCACTCCGGCTGGACTTTTGGCTAATATGACCGAATCTTGGTCTAATATTCCTACTATGACAACTATATGGATTGTTGTTATATTCCTGTATTATCTACTTGCTACTCTTCTGCCTATCGACAAACTAATTGGAAGAGTTTATCCGTTGTTTGGTGCAGCACTGCTGATTATGGCTGTAGGGGTTCTTTACGGCATATTCACTCAAGATGGCAATGTGCCTGAAATAACATCTGCATTTGTTAATCAACATCCAGCCGATAATCACCTGCCTATTTTCCCAGGTTTATGTATTACTATTGCATGTGGAGCTGTAAGCGGATTCCATGCCACACAGTCGCCTCTTATGGCAAGGTGCATCAAAAATGAAAAACTTGGCAGACCTGTCTTCTACGGAGCTATGATTACAGAGGGACTTGTTGCGCTTATTTGGGCTGCCGCAGCTATTAAATTTGCGGATTCTTTAAATGTGGATGGAGATACTCCATATCAGAAACTACTTGTTGCAATGACCGACACTGATGGAAAGATCAATCCTGCTATCATTGTAAATAAAATCTGTAATTCTTGGCTTGGAGGAATTGGAGCTATATTGGCTATTTTAGGAGTGGTGGCTGCACCAATTACTTCTGGCGACACTGCATTCCGCAGCGCCAGACTTATTATTGCTGATTTCCTTAAGTTAAAACAAAACAAACTCGTTAAAAGAATTATAGTCGCATTGCCTTTATTTATTCTTGCATATATTGTAATGAATATTAATTTTCAAATTCTATGGAGATATTTTGCCTTCCTAAATCAAACTCTCTCTGTCTTCACTCTATGGACTGTTACTGTATATTTGTCTAAAAAAAAGAATTGGGCATTTATTATGCCTTTAATACCGGCTCTTTTTATGACTATGGTTTGTTCTTCATATATTATGGGAGCTCCAGAGGGATTTAGACTGGATTTTAATATTGCCTATGTTGTAGGTGCTATAGTTACTTTGATTTGTTTAGTCGCATTTATTTTCAATTACAACAAAAACAAAAAAATACAGTTAGACCCTAAATTATAATATGAAAAAGATATTTATGCTCCCAATTATCCTTTTTGTTGTCGGTTTAGCTGTTTATATCTTTTTTGGAATAACCGATAATGCCTGGATGATAAATTTGCCTAATATAATCATATTTTTCTTAATAATTGTTTTGCTTACATGGGCAAGAAAAAAGAAATACGACCTTCAACAGAAAAGAAATAATGGAGAGTTTTAATTTTAATATTTTTTTATTATATTATTTTTCTTTCATTTCGCAACTTTTATTATATTTGCAAAAAATAAACGTTTTAAGATTACATACATTATGAAGAAATTATTAATTGCCATGATTTGTATATGTGCCTTCTGCTTAAATGCGTCGGCACAATTCAGTGAAGGTACTAAATTTATTGGAGCATCACTTACTGGACTCGATCTCTCATACAGCAAAGACCAAAAGTTTGGTTTCGGACTTGAAGCAAAAGCGGGTTATTTTATAACTGATGACATAATGTTGCAGGCTGAAGCTGGATTTGATATCAGGAAAGAAGATTTTCAGTCTATTTTTATTGCTGCTAAAGGTAGATATTATGTGAAGGATAAATTATATATGGGTGCTGGGGCAAAACTGCAACATAAATATAAAAGCTACAATGATTTTATAATCACTCCTGAAGTCGGATATTCATTTATGCTCAGTGACGTCGTTGCAATTGAACCGGCTGTTTATGTTGACCTAAGTACCAATAACTTTTCGAAATATACCAAGGTTGGACTTAAAATTGGAGTTGGAGTTTTCCTCGACGATATTAATATATTTAAATAAATTCGTATAATAAATAATGATAATAAACCACAGGTTGTAGATTTTGCTAAACCTGTGGTTTTCTACTTAAAATATTTTGACACACTAATATATGGAAAGATTTGTTGATTGTTTTATTTTGTATTCTGATTTTGATACGACTAAGAATACTGTAAGCCAATTGAAAGATGACAATAATGTAAGAAACATATTCCTTATTGCCGATAACCCACCAAAGCAACAAATTGAGGGTACACAAATACTATTGACAGATTATGTGGATGGAACTACAACAATAAAAGAAATAGAAAAACATGCCATTTCTAAATACTGCCTAATCTATCTGAAAAGCACACCATTAAAACTCTCGTATAATACTATCAGTAGATTTGTTGAAATAGCACAATATACTCAAGCTGATTTCATCTACTCTGATCATTACGCTGTTGAAAAGGGTATTAAAGTTAAGGCTCCCTGCATTCAATATCAATACGGAGCTATAAGAAACGACTTTGACTTTGGGTCTCTTTTAATGCTTAGTGCTGAGGCTATTCATAATTATATTAAGGAAGAAGTAATTGCTAATTGGAAATTTGCCGCATTATATGATTTGCGTCTCTTCATTTCAAGAATAAAAAACGACAATATTTTTCATATAAAAGAATTTCTATATACTGAAGAAGAATTAGATTTAAGAAAAAGTGGAGAGAAACAATTCGATTATGTTAATCCTAATAATCGAAATGTCCAAATTGAAATGGAAGAAGCTGCAACACATCACCTAAAACTTATTGGGGCTTATATTCATAATGACCAGATAAATGATGTGGACATCGAAAATGTGAAATTCGACATAGAGGCGTCTGTGATTATACCTGTAAAAAACAGATATTCAACAATCAAAGATGCTGTCATGTCAGCACTCTCACAAAAAACTGATTTTGACTTTAATGTTATTGTTGTAGACAACCATTCTGATGATGGCACAACACAAATCCTTGATGATATTACAAGTCACAATCCAAAATGCATTCATTTAATACCCAATACTGATGACTTGGGTATTGGAGGTTGCTGGAATCTTGCTGTCAAACATCCTCAATGTGGAAAATTTGCAATACAATTAGATAGTGATGATATTTACAGTGATGAGAATACATTGACTAAAATCGTTAGAAAATTCTATGAAGATAAGTGTGCTATGGTCATCGGTACATATAGAATGTGTGATTTTAATCTTAATACTTTGCCTCCTGGAATAATTGATCACCGTGAATGGACAGATGATAATGGAAGAAACAATGCCTTAAGAATTAATGGACTTGGAGCACCAAGAGCTTTCTTTACACCATTGCTCAGACAATTTGGCGTGCCAAATACAAGCTACGGAGAAGATTACGCTTTGGGACTTCTTTTCTCAAGAATGTTTAAAATAGGGAGAATATTTGATGTGCTTTATCTCTGTAGAAGATGGGAGGGTAATTCTGACGCAGCATTATCCAGAGACAAGGTTAATATCAATAATCTATATAAAGATTCGCTTAGAACTATTGAAATAAAAGCAAGACAATCTATAGCAAATTCTATTGATTATTCTTTCTCGGAGTCCGACATGATGCGATTTTTCGAATTGCAATTATCTGAATGGAAAGAAACTGAAGAAAGGTATAAGCAACTAAAGAATGTCATTATAAAAAATATTGACACCCAAGAATGTAAATTTGTCGTTCAATATAATCAAGCCAGAATTGTATCAACGGGAGCTGATATTTCGAAAAAAGGATTGGATAAAAGACCTTGTTTTCTATGTAAAGAAAACAGACCTGGCCAACAGATAGAAATGACTCTGTTTAAACAGTATCTTCTACTTGTTAATCCGTTTCCTGTGCTTCCTGTTCATTTTACATTACCCCTCAAATTTCATTCACCACAACATATTTCTGGTCACTATGAGGATATGATGAAGATTGCTGATAAACTAAACGATTGCTTCGTGTTTTATAATGGGCCAGAATGTGGCGCATCTGCTCCTGATCACATGCATTTTCAAATAGGAAAGAGGGGTAGTGTACCATTGGAACGTGATTGGTTTTTTTATCAAAAGTCAGCAACTAAAGTTTATCCTACCACCAACATTGAATGTTCAGATATTAATAGATTTGAAGAAGTTGCTGATGATATTGGTATTTTTATACCAAAATACGTGTGTCCTGTGTTTGCTATTGTAACACGAACAATGGAAGCCAACAATTACATCTTTGATCTTATTTATAGGGCTATGGCTATGTTAAAGGATGATGGAACAGAACCTATGATGAACATATTAGCATGGACTATAAAATCAAGTATTGATGGAAAGAAAAGAATTGTTAGCCTTATTGTTCCTAGGTCTAAACATCGTCCTGATGCTTATTACAAAACAGGTATTGAAAAAATATTAGTAAGTCCGGGTGCATTGGATATGGCTGGATTGATTATCACTCCTCGAAAAGAAGATTTTATCTCATTGGAAGAGAGTAATATAGTTAGTATTATTAAAGAATGTGCAATCTCCGAACAGCAACAAGATGATATTATTAGACAACTAAAAAATAATTATTAACCTTAAATTTACATTTTTCATAATCTAAGATATCATGAAAGTCTCTGAAGTAAGTGTTTGTGTGCTACAAGCTAAAGAAATAGAAGTTGTTTTCAATGGCATTTATGCTGCTAAGGGAATTGAACTGAATGGATTGCAACATATCGAATATCGAGATGGTAATGTGTTTTGGAATGATAATCATTATCAGGAACTAGTCTTTATGCCTAATAAAAAAGATAACTCCTTTTCTATTAAAAATGTAATAATTGGTATTAATTTCCATTGGCAAAGATATGAAACTCAAACTTTTAAAGGAGTTCTCAAGCTAATTGCCAACGATGGCAATGTTTGCGCTATTAATGTCTTGCCTATTGAACAATATCTCATAAGTGTGATTTCTTCTGAGATGAAAGCTACATCTTCTTTAGAGCTGCTTAAAGCACATGCTGTTATTTCTAGAAGTTGGCTAATGGCTCAAAAAAAGAAAAGAAAAAATGCTGACAATATTAGTCAGAATGCTTTCATGTCATTTGTGAAAAATGATAATAGGCTGATAAGATGGTACGACCGACAGGATCATACTCTTTTTGATGTTTGTGCTGATGACCACTGTCAGAGATATCAAGGAATTACCAGAGCAGATAATCAAACTGTTGTAGAAGCTGTTTTGCAAACTAAAGGACAAGTTCTTAAGTATGGTAATGATATTTGTGATGCCAGATTTTCTAAATGTTGTGGTGGGATGATGGAATTGTTCTCTACATGTTGGCAAGATGAAGACTTTCCTTATTTAGTGGCTAAGCCAGACTTGATTAACGGATATAACCAAAGGGCAAAAATAGATCTTACTATTGAAAATAATGCCCAGAATTGGATAGAAACATATCCAGAAGCATTTTGTAATACTAAGGATGAGAGAATATTAAAACAAGTGCTTAATAATTATGATCAAGAGACAACCGACTTCTATAGGTGGCATATTAAGTATTCCCAAAAAGATATTAGGGATTTAATCGAAGAAAAGACCAAAATGAATTTGGGTGACATTATTAAATTAAAACCTATAAAAAGAGGTCCCTCAGGAAGAATATACATTTTGGAAATTGTAGGGTCAGAAAAATCGTTTATAATTGGAAAGGAACTTGAAATTAGAAGAACTCTTTCTAAATCTCATTTATATTCCTCTGCCTTTACAGTTAAGGAATTATTTAATAAAGATAATTTGGAGCATAGGGTTCCTGATTTTTTCATTTTATATGGAGCAGGATGGGGACATGGTGTGGGACTATGTCAGATAGGAGCGGCTGTTATGGCTGATAAAGGCTTTGATTATCAGAATATTCTTATGCATTACTATCCTAATTCCTGTTTGGAAAAAATATATTGATTTATTATTTTTTTCTGACATACTAATAATGGACAAGAAAAAAAGACATAATCCCTGGATTTGGGTTCCTGGCATTTTTGCCACGGAAGGGGTTGTCTCTGCAACAGTTACATACGTATCATTACTTATGTTCATACAGTTGGGGGCGTCATACGCTTTTGCTACTCTATTATCGGCTTCACTTCTTTTGCTTTCAATTGTAAAGCAGTTTAATTTTTTAGGTAATAAATTTAATAAATTCTTAAAAATTTTTACCATTTCTCTCCAATTCCTTCTTTTTATTGCATTTATCTTTACTGCTCACATGGTTAATAGTTTTAAGACAGGGATTGTCATTCCTTTTGCATGTCTTATGGCTGTAGCGCTTATTAATGCTTTCAATGAGAAATGTGTTTTTAGATACTATAATAATATTTTAAATAGGCAAAAACAAAAAGTGCTTGGAAATTATAAATTCGTTGCATCTCAAATTTCTTTTATTGTAACTTATGGCATTTTGATTATTTTTGTCGGACTGCACGAAATATTCTTTAGAAATCTACGACTGGCTTGGACAACTGCTTTCTATTTAATTGCAGGAGTAATAATGACGCTCATTATAGTAAATGCTTTTTTACTGAAGAAACCTAATAAGGTGAATGAAGTAGATTATCTCAAACCAAGACCAAAATCTTTACCTAAGAAAATTTTAATAAGAAATGGAAGATTTCTTTTTATCATTTTCATGCTTTTATTACCTCAAGCTTTAATGTTTGCTTCAAGAGTCCTGTTTCTAATGGCTTCTGAAGATGAGGGTGGATTGGGATGTACATTGCAAGATGTGGGATTTGCACAAGGAACAATTGGAGTGATTGCTTTCTCTATTGCCACACTAATAGGTCAACATCTTATGAGGAAATTTGGACAAAAAAGATTGTTTTGGATAATGATTTTGCCTCTAATCATTTCTCCTGTTTTCTATCTCATTATGAATTTTTTAATGAGAACTGATTTGTTGTCAATCTGTATAATGACCTTTGCTGCTCAGTTCTGTTTTGGATTCGGACTAAATATATGTGTTGTTTTTATTAATAGAACTAATCAAGTTTTCGAAGACAACATAATTAACCTTATTCATAATCCAATTGTGGTTGCTGCCATGTTTATTCCTATTGCTTGTTCGGGATGGTTGATTAATAATCTAGGGTTTAAATGGTTTTTCATGATAAACGCATCTGCGGCTATATTATCTATATTAACTTTAATAATAAACTATAAATTCATTGTCCGACACATACTCAATTATAAAACTATATAAATAATAATCCCTCTATGTTTTACATAAAGGGATAATTATATTTGAAATGTTTTATTTGAAAATTATACTTCAATTGTAGTTTTTTTAATTATATTCAGTACACCTTTAGTACGATTTGTTAATATTATTGGTAAAGTAAAATATTGGAATAGTGCTTGTTGTGGTTGTTTAATTGTACACCCTAAGGGAATCGAACCCTTATCGAAGGAACCGGAATCCTTTATTCTATCCATTGAACTAAGGGTGCAGAATAATAAGCAATTCGTTATACAAGTTAGTTGAATATAACAGTTTTGTTTTTATAAGATAGTATCTTGCAATCAATGTGTTTCTGAACAGCACGAGATAATACAATCTTTTCAAGATCTTTGCCTTTGCTTGATAAATCGGATGGAGTGTCCTTATGAGTTATTCGAACTACGTCTTGTTCGATAATAGGACCTGCATCCAAGTCGGCTGTCACATAGTGACTTGTAGCACCAATTATCTTAACTCCACGCTCCCATGCTTGATGATATGGTTTCGCTCCTACAAATGCAGGGAGGAAAGAATGATGGATGTTAATGATTCTTCCGTCAAAACTGGATATCATATTGTCGGACAGAACTTGCATATATCGAGCCAATACGATAAAGTCTATTTTATATTCTCTTAGCAATTCAATTTCTGCAGCCTCCATTTCTGATTTGTTCTCTTTCGTTATAGGGAAAACATGATAGGGTATGTCAAAACGACGTGCCGCATCCTCCAAATCTGGATGATTGCTTATGATTAATGGTATTTCACACGACCATTCGCCTGCTGTATATCTGGCTAACATGTCATACAAACAATGACTCATCTTCGAAACGAATATACACATACGAGGTTTGTGGTCGGAAAAATACAAACGAAGATACATGTCGTATTTAGTACTATACAAGGTCTCTAAATATTCATATATCTTTTCTCGAGGAATTGCAAAGCCTTCCAACTCCCATTCTATTCGGGCAAAAAATACACTGTCTATCGTATCAACATACTGATCGACATATACTATATTGCCTCCATTCTTTGTGATAAATCCCGTAACGTCGGCTAAAATGCCTGGACGATCGGGACAGTGGAGTAGGAGCTTCGCAGTTAAACTCATTGTTATTCTTTTATAAAGTGTTACTATGATTCTGTTTTTTTTGCAAAGGTAATAATTTATTTTGGATTTGTATCATTTTATTTTGTTTATTCTAAAATATTACATCTCTATACTTTTTAGATATTGCTATTTTACTATTTTCTTTATTTTATATGCTTATTTTTTTCTTTAAATTATAATTCATATATTTGCATTTAGTTTGTTAAATCTAAATTGTTGCTTATGAAAAGATTTTTTTTCGCATTAATGTTGATATGTGCTAATGTTGTTGCAAATGCACAAACCTACTACGAATCCACTGGTGATAATGTGAATGTTAGGTCAGGCCCAGGTAAAAATTACAGAGTTATTTTGAATGATGGTTTTGAAACCAAATGTCAACTATTTAAGGGTAATGCAGTACAGTATGCAGGTAAGGTGAAAAATGGCTTTACTTACGTTAAATTCCTTAATTGCGGCATGACGGGAGCTTCATGTTATCCGGATTATGGATGGGTATCTTCTAAATACTTGAAGAAGTTAACAAAAAAATGTAATGTATGTAAGGGCAAAGGTTTTTTCAATAGGCCTTGTACTGATTCTGAAGGTTCTCCTGACTCCCATTTTGGAGCATGTATGTGTACAGCAAGGTATTGCTTACATAATGGATGTGTAGGAAAACAGCATTGTCATAATTGTGACGGATTGGGATATATACAATAATTCTTTATTGAAGTCGTTAGTGTTGCAACATACTAACGACTTCCTATATATAGGAATATCATTGATAGAATCACCAAAAACAAATCTAATACCTTATAGCGTAGATGTTTCTCTCTAAACAACATCGCTCCGCATAAGAATGATACTATGACGGAACCACGACGTATCATTGACACCACACTTATCATTGCACCATCTATGCTTAAAGAATAAAAGTATAGAAAATCGGCGGCCGAAAGAAATAGGGATATTAGAATTATTGACCAGCGCCATTCAAATTTTGTTGTTTTATTTCGATGTGGATACCATAAGACCAATAAAACAACTGTCATCATCAATAGCTGATATATATTAAACCATGATTGAACCGTTAACTTGTCAAGGCCTATGCCACCATTCAACGGGCTTGCCATCAAATATTTGTCATACAAACCTGATATCGCTCCTAATATATTTGAAATTAAAACAAATATTATCCATTTGTTATGACTAAAATTTATTCCCTCTTTCTTGCCGCCTCGAGATAGCATGTATAAACCCAATATTGCTATTGTCACACCTATCCATTGATATACATTTAAACGCTCACCAAATATCATCAAAGCACCTATGAGTACCATCACTGGTCGAGTGGCATTGATTGGACCTACTATAGTAAGGGGCAGATTCTTAATGCCAAAATAACCGAAAATCCAAGAACTCAATACTATTATCGACTTTAATAATATATATAAATGTCCTTCTATTCCATAATTCGAGGCATAAAATATGTTTGACGAGTCGATGTAACCTATTGATGAGAATACTATTATTGGAAGAAATAGTAAGGATGAAAAAAAAGTGTTTAGAAGTAAGACTGGAATAACAGCATTATTTTGCAAAGATTTTTTTTTGCATACATCATAGAAACCTAGCAAAACTGCTGATAGAAAAGCATATAGCAACCACATAACAATAGGTTAAATCTGAAAAATAATCATTCTTTTAAGCGAGAAATATGTTATCAGGATACTCCACCTTATGTAGAAACAAGGCGTGACCTGGTACACTCATGCCGGCACGGCAACGGTCTTTTTCTTCAATGATTCTGCGAAAATCATCGATATCCAATACACATCGTCCAACATCTATCAGAGTACCTACTATAGCACGAACCATGTTTCGAAGAAAGCGGTCGGCTTGTATGGTGAATTCCCAAACCTCTGTGTGTGAGCTGTTTATTAAAGACGATTTCGGGGACATCTGCCAATAGGCTTCTTTTATTCTACAGTTGTTTGTCTTTGTGTCTGTATGCAACTTTGAAAATGATGTGAAGTCTTCATACTCAAACAAACAATTTGCGGCTAAATTCATCCTATTGTAATCAAGTGAATGAGGCATGAAAAAGGTATAATGACGAAAAAATGGATTCTTTGATGATGATATGTAATATTTGTATGTTCGAGATATGGCATCGAAACGAGCATGGGCATCTGGTTTTACTCCTACAATTTTATATACAAAAATATCTCGAGGGAGGAATTTGTTAATCTTTCTTTGAAGTAATTTGCAATCAATAATGTCCGAATAGTCAAAATGAGCCACCATCTCATTGGCATTTACACCGGCATCGGTTCGACCTGCACCTACGATATCTATCTTTTTTCGAAGAAGGGTGGATAAACGGTCTTGAACAACTTCTTGAATGCTGCAACCATTGGGCTGAATCTGCCAACCATGATATGACTTGCCATCATATGATAAATATATGAAATATCGCATCATTTATGCTATTGACTTTTATAACGTAACTAATAATCTTCAGTCTAAGATATCATTTCTTCTTTATTATCAATACAAAACCACCACCAGAAGACATTGTTATTGGTAAAATGGTAGTTTTGTCTACTGCAAATTCTTTTATTTTATAATCACATCCATTTTTATTGGAATTTTTGCCGTCACAGAACAATTTAGCTGTATATGATGAATTTGAGTCCAAAAAATTCAATGGCAGATCGAGTTCATATCCAGACCAGTTAGTTTGACCACCAACATACCAGTCAGAGCCTTTACGACGTGCTGTAATGATATATTTGCCTAATTTCCCACTAACAACACGACTGTCATCAAAAACTACTGGAATCTTTGATAATTCGGACGTATATTCTGGCTCACGTTCATAACTTATAGGGTTGTCGGCTAACATTGTGAGTGGACTGTCATGAACTATATACATTGCCATCTGATGACAACGAGTGCCCATTGTCATGGGATTGTTATATATAGGCTTAAAATCTTTCTGAGTTGCATTGCGCATTCCGCCTGGTGTGAAATCAACTGGACCACATTGAAGACGAATATATGGGAAAGTGACATCGTAGAGAGGCATGTCCTTTGTTCCTGGCTCAGTCCATTTAGTCTCCTCCATACCAAATACGCTTTCGAAATTGAGTATGTTAGGATATGTACGGTTCAAACCAGTCGGTGGATAAAAACCATGAAGATCAAGTAATAGTTTGTAACGGGCACAGGCATCTGCTATACGATATACCATTTCTACTGCATTTTGATCATTGCGGTCAAGGAAATCTACTTTAAAACCTGCAATTCCCATTTCAGAATATTTCTTGCAGGCTGCTTCCAGATCCTTGTCTAATACATTAAATACTGTCCATAATATTAATTTCACATTTTTGGATTTTGCATAGGATACCAGCTCTGGCAAATCTATTTCTGATATTGTGGTAAGCATATTACCGCTTTTAGGCGTATACCATCCTTCATCTAAAATTATATATTCCAAACCATATTTGCTGGCAAAATCTATATAGTACTTGTAGGTGGCCATATTAATACCAGACTCAAAGTCCACTCCTGTTAAACCCCATTCATTCCACCAGTCCCAGGCTACTTTTCCTGGATGGATCCATGATGTGTCGCCAATCCTGTTGTTTGAAGCTAATGCATAGACTAAGTTGTTTGAAGGCATCTCTATATCATGACGGCTTACGCCTATTATTCGCCATGGGAAACTGCGATCTCCATGACACTTGGATATGTAATCCTCTTTGGAAGTAACATATTGCTGATATCGCCATTCATAATATTTGAATTCTTTTGGATAATGGTCAAATGTACCGTTTACACTTGTACCATCTAATTTTACACACATACATGGATAATTTTCAACATCACTCTCCATTAGGCTGAGCTTTAGTTCTGGATTGTTAGAACTGCTACAGTCTATGGCTAAAGGAAGAAAACCAAGGTTATTGTGATTCTGAGATGACAAATTACCTACATCATATGTTGATTGAAATGCCATTGCCCATGGATTGCGAGAATTTGTAGAGTAAGGAATATAAGAATTGAAATCATTTGTAAAATTGAATTCAGCATGTTCATCTATAACATTATAATTCTTTGACTTCAATCCATGAGTCAGAAAACGATAAGCTACACCATCATTAAATACACGAAACTCTATGCTCATATTTTTACTGTGTTCAACTATACAACTATTATATTTAATAGTAAATTGGGGAACACGGTAAAATGGCGATTCTATTATCTCATTTTGATTGGACTTGGATACAACCTTGGGATTAGATATAATATCTGATTTATCTATAGATAAGTTCAGTTCGGCATGGTTGTCTTTCATTAATAACTCACCATCAACGCTCACAGAATAATGAATATAACGTCCGTATGTTATGTCTACGCTGATACGCTTGTCGGGGGATGTCAAAATTATATTTGCACTATTGGCTACAAAAAAAACAATGCTTAAAAATGATGTCAATAATGTTCTCTTTAGCATAACGGTTAATATTTTTTTATGATAATTTATTGATTCTTTAATTTTTGTTTAAGCAAAATTACTAAAAAAATGGTTATCATATATTATCTTATCTTCCTTTTTTTAAATTATATTCTTTATTTCTGATAAAAATACATTTGAATGAACCATGTTCAATAAAAAATTCTTAATTTTGCAAAAATATTACACAAACAACATAATTTTATTAAAATGAACATTCAAATCTCTGAAAGCATTAAATATATCGGTGCTGACGATAAAGAACTCGACCTTTTTGAAGGACAGTATGAAATTCCTCAAGGTATTTCTTACAATTCGTATGTCATTTTGGATGACAAAATAGCTGTAATGGACACTATTGACGCAAGAAAAACCAATGAATGGCTGGACAACCTTGAAAATGCCTTAAATGGAAGAATTCCTGATTTCTTAATTGTTAGTCACATGGAACCTGACCACTCATCTAATGTGAAGCTAATGATTGAGAAATACCCGGATTTAAAGGTGGTTTGCACTCAAAAAGCTGTTGCACTTATTAACAGATTCTTTGATATACAATTATCCGAGGATAAAGTAATAGTTGTTAGCGATAAATCTGAACTGCTGCTTGGAGAACATAAACTGACGTTCTTTACTGCTCCTATGGTACATTGGCCAGAAGTTGTAGTGGCTTATGAGAACAAAGAAAAAATACTTTTTTCTGCTGATGCTTTTGGTAAATTTGGGGCTTTATCATATGACGACCCTGAAGGATGGGCATGTGAAGCAAGAAGATATTATTTCAATATCTGTGGAAAATATGGCACACAAGTACAGGCACTGCTTAAGAAATTAAGTGATATCAATATTGAAATGATTTGTCCATTGCATGGCCCAATCCTTAGAGATAATTTAGATTATTATTTAAATACTTATAATACCTGGAGTAGCTATCAGCCTGAAAATAAAGGTATTTTTATAGCTTATTGCTCTTTGCATGGCAACACCGAAGAAGCTGCTCTTAAGTTAGCTAGCATAATTAAAAGTGAATCTGATATTAAGGTCGCTATTTCAGATTTAAGAAGAGATGACCTACACGAAGCTGTGGAGGATGCATTTAGATATGACACAATGGTTCTTGCCGCACCTACTTATGATGGAGGAGTTATGCCAATTATGGAAGACTTTATGAATCACTTGAAAATTAAAAACTACCAAAATAGAAGAGTGGCTTTTATTGAAAATGGTTCATGGGCACCAATGGCTGGAAAGAAAATGAAAGAATTTATGTCTGCTCTTAAGAATATAGAAATTGTGGAACCAATTGTAACCGTTGAATCAACCGTAAAACAGAAAACAGTTGAAGACTTAAAGCTCATGGTAGCTGAACTCTTAAAGTAATTATTTTATAATTCTTAAACTCATTTCTCTATTGATTATTACAAGATTAATGTAGATGCATCAAGCCTTCAAAATTCATAACGTTATTTTTTTTATCACATTTTTATTTTCCTTTATTTTAAACTCTTTCGACGCAGTTGCCCAGAATGTGAAGATGATTAGTTCTTTTGAAGATGAACTTAACACAATAAACGAGAGGATTAAATCTAATTCGAAAAATGTTGATAAAGTAAAATTGACTCCTTATTTTTTCCCAATCCTCCATCCTGATGTGTATTCTGAAGAGGCGGTTAAAAATATTATGTCTATTTATAATAACGATTCTTTGACGGATGATGCTTATCGTATTAATAACTTTATTAACACTAAATTAGTTAATTCTTATATCAACAACCCTAAGATTGTAAAATTTTCAAAAAAACAAATCGATAATGAATCAATTGTTAATATTGATTCGGACATTGTGAGTAAACCCCCATCTCAGACTATTGAACATTTATTAGAATCTGACGTTAAGAACACAAACGTTTCTGATTTGGACATCAATATCGATGATATTGGTATTATTATAAAAAAACCAAATTTTTGGAAAACATCTGGAACAACATCTCTTCAATTTACACAAAATTATTTTAGTGAGAACTGGTATAAAGGAGGTAACAATAATCAGAATTTGTTGGCCTCATTAATTCTTAATGCTAATTATAATGATCAAAAAAGCATTACATGGGATAACAAATTGGAAATGAGACTTGGATTTATGACTACCACTAGCGATTCATGTCATAAATTCCTTACAAGCAATGATAAACTTAATCTACATTCTAAACTCGGTATTAAAGCGAAAAAGTCGTGGTATTATACTGCAACTGCTGAAGCAAATACCCAGTTTATGCCTGGATATAAGTCTAATGATCGAAGATTATATTCAAAGTTTTTCGCACCTCTAGATGTTTTCATTTCTATTGGTATGGATTTTAAACCTTCTCTGAAGAATGGAAACTCTTTTTCTATTGCATTTCTGCCTCTATCATATAAATTAAGACATTTAGGCAGTAAGGATTCCAACATTCATAGTGTTTACAATATGATAGGTGTTAACACTACTAAAGATTATGGTTCTAAAATGGAACTTAATGCTAAGATAAATTTGGCAAAAGACTTTGTTTGGAAATGTAGGTGTTATTATTATACCGCATATTCTTATGCTGAAGCTGAATTGGAAAATGCATTTACATATCAACTATCTAAATACATTAATGCTGAAGTATATACACTTTGGAGATTTGATGATAACAGAGCAAAAAAATATTATGATACCAATCTGGGATATTTCCAATTTAAGGAATATTTTACACTCGGACTTACATACAATTTCTGACAATTTAAAATAAAAAGAACATAGAAACCCCTATACACGATACTATCGAGCCTATAATCGACCTTATTGTTATTGGTTGATTAAATAACCAGTGAGACGGTAAAAGAATCATGATTGGGGTAGTTGCCATTAGAGTCGAGGCAATTCCTGCGGCGGTAAATTGTACGGCTGTCAAAGATAGTCCAACACCAATAAATGGACCGGAAAAGAGTGTGATCAGTAATGCTATAATTGATTTGCGGTCATGAGTTATACTCATTAGATGTGGAACTCGAGAACTTTCCTTACGAGAACGGCTTACAAAATACCATAGCAAATAGCATATTGCACCTGATATACAACGTATTAAGTTGCTGCCAAATGGTAATACATAACCGATATCTTCTAGTTCAGATGGGGATAGGTTTGAACTGAAATAATCCAAACCAATCTTACTCATAACCAACCCTAAACCTTGGCCTAATGCGGCGCCTATTCCCAATAATATCCCTTTTGTAGTTATGGGAGAACCATCTTCTGTGCTTTTTGAATCTGTTATTGCTATTGCAATACCTGCTAATGTTATAAACATTGCAAGCAATGAATACCAAGAAAGAGTCTGGCCTAGCATTATCCATGCAAAGAATGCGGTGAAAGCTGGTGCTAATGTCATAAAGAGCTGACCAAAACGTGAACCTATCACAATATAGCTGTTAAACAAACACCAGTCACCTAAGAAATAACCCACAAAACCACTAAGGAGCAACCATAACCATGCAGAAATACCCGCATTTAATGGAAGTGGACAGCCGGTTGTAAATAATAGAAGCAGGGAAGATACTATAAATGCTAATGACAGACGCCATACATTTAGTACCAATACTCCGCTGCGTTTTGTGGCTATCTCTGCTGAGAGAGCTGAAATGGTCCACAGCATTGCAACTGCCAAAGATATTAATTCTCCCAAATATAACATTGTTTAATGCTCTGCAAATCGTTTTTCAGCTAGTTTGGAATAATAGGTGCCAGGGCGACCATAGTTTGAATATGGATGTATGGCTATGCCACCGCGTGGTGTAAAGATTCCTGTCACTTCGATGTATTTGGGATCCATAAGATTTATTAAATCTTTCATTATTTTATTTACACAATCCTCATGAAAATCTCCGTGATTACGGTAGCTGAATAAATAAAGCTTAAGACTTTTGCTCTCAACCATACGAATATCAGGAATATATTTAATCCGGATTTCTGCAAAATCCGGTTGGCCTGTAATTGGGCACAAACTAGTAAACTCGGGACATATAAACTCAACCCAATAGTCATTTTCCTTATGCTTGTTCTCAAAACTCTCAAGTACGGAAGGACAATAGTCTTGTTTGTATTCAGTTTTGTGCCCCAGCGATTTTAAACCTTCGTCTTTTCTGTTATCCATTGTTCTGTTTTTTAATTTCTAAATATTTCTGTAAACCGGCATTACGAAGCTTGCATGAAGGACACGCTCCACAACCTTTACCAGGAATACCATTATAGCATGTGATTGTATCGTTTAATATTATATCCATAATTCCCAATTCATCACTTAAAGCCCAGGTCTCGCATTTGTCTAACCACATTAATGGTGTGTGAATCACAAATTGCTCATCAATACCAAGATTTAGAGAAACGTTCAGGGAACGGATAAAGTTATCCCTACAATCAGGATAACCAGAAAAGTCTGTTTGAGACACACCTGTTACAATATTCATGGCATTATGCTCACGGGCATATATGGCTGCAATTGATATGAAAAATAAATTTCTACCAGGAACAAATGTATTTGGGGGAGATGAAGTCGCTTGATCTGAATCCATTCTGATGGAAAAATCTGTCAATGAGCAACCACTACTTAATGTTCTCAGAAAATCTAAATCTATCACATCAATGGAGACTCCTGCAGAAGAGGCTAACTTTAAGGCTTGGTCTACCTCATTTATGTGTTTCTGACCATATCGATAGCTAAGTGCATAGACTGTTTTGAATCTCTTTTTTGCCCAATATAAGCATGTTGTGCTATCTTGCCCACCTGAGAATACAACAACAGCTTTATCCTTGTCTAACATGTTACTTAAATAATATGTTTATTATAATTGTTTAATCTTAAGGGGGTTGTAGGAAATGTCCTTGTCATATACATCTACACCTTCTTTTAGTTTTACATATCTTACAACACGTATGGTTAATGGTAAAACAATGATTTCATATAATGTTTTAGCAGATACTTGTAGAACCATTAATTTAAGTAGTTCTTCAAAAGGCATTAAACCTATAAATGCTATTGGGAAAAAAATCAATGAATCGGCTCCTTCGCCTGCTAAAGTTGATAGTATGGCACGCCATGAAAAATGACGACCCTCATTAATAATTTTCATTCGACTCATTATGACAGCATTTATAAATGAACCAACCAAAAAGGCTGTTAAAGAAGCAATAGCTATACGAGGTGCTAATCCAAATACAAACTTAAAACTTTCTTCCCCTTCCCAAAACGGAGCTGATGGCATGGCCACGGCTATACCACCCAAAATTACAACAAAAAAATTCATGGCAAATCCAAGCCATATAATGAACCGTGCTTTCTTGAATCCCCACACTTCTGCAATACAGTCGTTGAGAATGTAAGAGATAGGGAATACTATAAAACCGGCTGTCATTGAGTATGGACCGATTTGAACAATTTTTGTCTCAAGTAAATTGGAAGCAATGAGGCATACACAGAAAAGGATGCCCATAAGCATGTAAGCAACGCTTACATAAGTAGTTGATCGTTTCATGTTATCTTGTTTTTTACGTGGTGTTCAAGCACACGGTTAAACTTCTTGTTCAACAAATAAGGCTGTTTTATAAAAATATTTAAAATTTGCCTTTTATTTTGCAAATTTAGTGTTTTATTTACAATTATCAAACTCTTTTTAGCACTAATTTCTTTTAATTCATTGATTGTTTATGGTTATTGTATAAAACCATGACAAATTATAAGGAACGAATTACAATTTTGATTTTATTATTTATTATCTTTAATTAATTATCTTTATTTATTATCTTTTTATTTGACTTGTAAATAATTTATAAAACTATGCTTTGAGATTAACTAAAAAAATATTAAATTTGCAAATTGATTTTATAACAATGTCAACTACTTGATTTTTATTATTTCTTTTAGTCGAATAATATGGCAAAGAATAAATCTGGAAAAAATAAAAAAAGAAGCATAAAAGTCGGACTTATTTGTCTTTGGGGATTATTCCTAATTATTACTCTCGCTATGTTCGGGAGTGTATATGCTATTTCTAGAGGATGGCTTGGCAATTTGCCTGAAATTTCTGAATTGGAAAATCCTGTCAATAAATTTGCTTCAAAGGTATATACCCACGACAATAAATTGATGGGGTCCTGGAGTTATGCTTCATCTAACAGACTTATCGTTCAATATGACTCAATTCCTAAAATATTGGTTCAGGCGCTTATTGACAATGAAGACGAGAGATTCTTTGAACATTCAGGTATCGACATTAGAGCTTTAGGACGCGTGCTTGTAAAACGAGGGTTCATGGGGGAAGAATCTGCTGGAGGTGGCAGTACTATTACGCAGCAATTAGCAAAACAACTCTATTCTGGAGTCACGGCTAAAACTACTTTAAGTCAACGTATGATGCAAAAACCTGTAGAATGGTATATTTCCACCTTGCTCGAAAGATACTACACTAAAGAAGAAATCATAGCTATGTATCTTAACTATTTTGATTTCCTCAACAATGCAGTAGGTATTAAAAACGCATCTAGAACTTATTTTGCCAAAGACCCAATGCAACTCAATTTGGATGAATGTGCCACGCTGGTAGGTATGTGCAAAAACCCTTCATATTATAATCCAAAATCGAATCCTGAGAGAATGAAAAATAGGAGAAATGTTGTTCTTGACAAAATGTATGAATTAGGACATATTTCTAAAGATTCTTTGGAATTCGCAAAAAATAAAGAACTTGATGTCTCAAAGTTTAATATCGCAAAACAAGATGATGGTTTCGCTCCTTATTTTAAAGAACATCTTAGAATCATTATGATGGCTGATAAGCCCGATAGGTCTAAGTATGCTTCATGGCAATATCAAAAATATGCAGACGACTCGTTGGCCTGGGAAACTGATCCACTCTATGGATGGTGTAACAAACACACCAAGAAAGATGGCACTAACTATAATATTTATACTGATGGATTGAGAATTTATACCACTATAGATTCTCGTATGCAAGAATATGCAGAACAGGCCGCATATCAGCATGTGGCACAAACCCTGCAACCAAGATTCGAAGCTGAAAAAAGAGGGAGTAGGACAGCGCCATATTCGGGAATCTCCACACAGAGGATTGAACAAATTTTATGGAAATATTATAAACAGACAAGCCAGTATCAAAAACTTGTTAAGGATGGGAAATCTGATGAGGAAATTAAAAAAGTTTACACTACTCCAGTGCCTATGACATTATTCTCTTATAAGGGAGATGTACAAAAGAATGCAAGTCCTAGAGACTCAATTTTATATTATAAAAAATTCTTGAGAACGGCCATGATGGCTATGGAGCCTTCCACTGGAGCTGTTAGAGCATACGTGCCTGGCCTGGATTTCAAACATTTCCAATATGATAACTGCTTAGGAGGTGGTAGAAGACAAGTGGGATCAACTATTAAACCTTTGTTGTATTCTTTGGCAATGATGAATGGCTTGACACCGTGTGATAAAGCGCCTAACAAAAGGGTAAACTATGGAGGCTGGAGCCCGAGAAATGGCTCTCATGCTATGTATGGAGCTATGGTTACACTAAAATGGGGATTGCAACAGTCAAACAACTGGATTTCTGCATGGGTTATGTCTCAAATGAATCCACATCAGTTCGTTGGTATGCTCCGCCAATTGGGCATTAATACTCGCTCTATTGAACCAAATATGACTCTTTGTCTCGGACCATGCGATATAAGTGTGGGAGAAATGGTTAGCGCTTATTCTGTTTTTGCTAATCAGGGAATGAGAGCTGCTCCTTTGCTTGTTGAAAGAATTGAGGACTCGGATGGAAATATTATAGAAACGTTCACTCCAAGATTAAATGAAGTCCTAAGTGCCGACGCCGCTAATAAGATGGTTATTATGATAAGAGGCGTTGTTAACGGAGGTACCGGTAGAAGAATGAGAGGATACACTAAAGCAGATATGGGAGGAAAAACCGGAACTACCAATTCTAATGCTGATGGCTGGTTTATGGGAGTTGTTCCTAAGCTTGTTATTGGGTGTTGGGTAGGTGGTGAAGATATGGATGTCCATTTCTCAAGTATGTCTTATGGACAGGGTGCAGCTGCAGCATTGCCAATTTGTGGATTATTCCTTAAGAAAGTCTATGCTGACGATGTCTTATATAAAAGATATGGAATCAGCGTTAACGACAAATTCCAAGTTCCTGATTCCTACGATCCGTGTGTTAATGAATTGACAGGATTGGAAATTCCTGAAGGAGGCGATCCGATAGAAGATTCAGGGCTTAATGAAGGCAAAAATATAAGAAACGGAACTGTCTATCATTCTGCATCAGGAAACCGAGTGGTTAAAAGACCAAAAAAAGTAGCACCTATAGCAAATCCCGTAAATAATGAGATTTCTACACCTACTCAGCAAAGTAAATCAACAGAATCTACTCCGACTGTTGTGAAACCTGCTGCTCCACCAACTGCTACTGAAGGAAAAATTGACGACACTTTCAATTAGTTCTTAATTTATTCACTTATAAGGGGACTTGTCATAGGCTTGTCCCCTTTATAATATTATTTTATATGAAATTAAAATTTATTGCTATAATACCTGCTAGATATGCATCTACGAGGTTTCCTGCGAAACCTTTGGCTTTATTAGATGGAAAAACTATTATCCACCGTGTTTATGAAAGGGTGGATAAGCTTGTTGATAAAATTGTTGTGGCTACTGACAATAGTCTAATTGAACAAGAAGTTAAAAACTTTGGCGGAAATGTGGTGATGACGAGAACTGACCACAAAAGCGGAACTGATAGGTGTTGGGAAGCGTATGAAAAAAATGGTGAAAAGTTCGATGTTATTATCAATGTACAAGGTGATGAACCTTTCATACATCCTTCTCAAATAAAATCACTAAAGGAATGCTTTACAGATGAACATGTTCAAATAGCCACACTTGTAAAACCGTTTTCTTTAAAAGATGGATATCAGGCATTACAAAATGTAAATTCACCGAAGGTGGTAATCAATAATAATATGGAGGCCTTATACTTTTCAAGGTCGATCATACCATTTGTCAGAAATGAGCAACCTGGAAATAAGTGGCTCGAAAAACATGCTTTTTATAAGCATATTGGTATTTATGCCTACAAACCAGATATACTCAAATTAATCACTAAACTTCCACAATCCTCCTTGGAAATAGCTGAATCTCTTGAACAATTAAGATGGATACAGAATGGATTAAGAATAAAAGTGGGAATATCTGATAAAGAAACGATTGGAATTGACACTCCTGATGATCTCCACAAAGCTGAGCAGTTTCTTGAAATGCATCCTAATTACTAATATCCCAAATTACGTATCCAATGAATCGACTAACACCTCCGAATATTTTATTGCCTAAATTTAATTCTGTCCCTTGTATAAATGAAATCGTTTTAAATAATGGAATTCATTCTAATATCTTAAATATTGATAAAACCCAATTGATTAGAATTGATTTTATGTTTAAAGGTGGAGCATGGGTGCAAAGTACACCTCTGCAAGCTTTACTGGCTTTTGGTAATTTAAAAGAAGGAACTGTAAATAAATCGGCACAACGGATTAATGAAATAATCGATTATTATGGGGCAACATTTAGTGCTACTGTCTCAAAATCTTTTGCAGTATTGACTTTAATATGCATGGAAAAATACTTAGACAGGTTGGCAATGTTGATTAGAGAGGTTTTTGACGAACCCGCCTATGACAATAATGAACTAAATCTTAAATTAACTCAGTTGAAAACTAATTTCTGTATTCAAGAACAACAAGTTAAATCGCAAGCAGAAAAACTCTTCTTTAACACTCTATTTGGAGACGAACATCCAATGGCTGCTTATCCTAAGCTAAATACTTTTGACATAGATTTCAAACCCTTATTAATTGATTATTATAATAATTTCATTGGTTCTGGAAATTGTGAAATTTTTGTCACAGGAGATGTCAATGAAAACTCTTTTAAAGTAATAGAGAATATTTTTGGTAATGATGTATGGGGAAGTAAGTATTTGTGTCACAATATTAATTACAGAATGAATCTGTTTGGTGATATTTCATTAAAACCAAGTGGAAGACGTGATTTCGAAATGAAAAATAAAACAGTTCAATCCAATGTTTTTGCTGGAAAGATAATGAATAAGGCCAATGAGAAGGAAATGACAGAAATGAGAATCACAAATTGCTTATTAGGTGGCTTTTTTGGTAGCAGATTGATGAGGAATATTAGAGAAAAAAGAGGATTGACTTATGGTATTTATTCATATATTTTGTCAAATCATCATTTTAATATTTTATGTATTAGTTCTGACACAAATAATTCAATGACTGATATAGTAATTGATGAAATTAAAAGAGAAGTCGACGATTTGACACTAAAACCAATACCAGAACAAGAATTGAATACTGTAAAAAACTATTTTTCCGGTAATTTATGCAGAACTTATGAAGCAAATCTTAGTCTTCCTAATGCATTAATGAAGATGCGAGCAAATGGTGAGAACTTGAATGACTTGATTGAATTGCAAAACTATATTGTTAATATGTCTTCAGAAGATATAAAAAATTGCGCTTCCAAATTTTTTGACCCAAGAAGCTTCCTGTGGTGCGTTGCTTCTTGATTGTATCTTTGCCGATTTGTTCTCCAAAATATAAAATTCGGCCTCTTAGGTGCCAAATATGGCTTCTTGATGTAAATCTTTCTTTAGTTTTGAGCCTTTTTTAATTATATAATTTGCTATGTGGATTTTTTTTTGTAATTTTACATTAAATTAAATATTTTATTCATTTAGTAATTAATAATAATGGCAGATTTACAAGACAGAATTATTAGGGTTGACATTAATGAAACAATGAAAAAATCTTACATCGATTATTCGATGTCTGTTATTGTTTCGCGTGCACTACCTGATGTGAGAGATGGATTCAAGCCTGTTCATCGACGTATTCTTTATGGAATGATGGAATTGGGTAATACTTATGACAAACCGTATAAAAAGTGTGCCCGTATTGTTGGTGATGTATTAGGTAAATATCATCCACATGGAGATTCTTCTGTCTATGGGGCTCTTGTAAGACTTGCACAAGATTGGGCAATGAGATATTGCCTTGTTGATGGACAAGGTAACTTTGGCTCTGTCGATGGAGATGGAGCGGCAGCTATGAGGTATACAGAAGCCAGGCTAAACCGTATTGGTGAGGCTATGATGGACGATTTGTATAAAGATACTGTCGATTTTGAGGATAACTTCGATGGCTCACTTAAAGAGCCAAAAGTTTTACCAACCAGAATACCTAATCTGCTAGTTAATGGCGCTACTGGTATTGCTGTCGGTATGGCTACTAATATTCCCACACATAATCTGGGAGAAGTTATCGATGGATGTGTTGCCATGATTGACAACCCGGATATCGATACTGATGGCTTGATGAAATTTATAAAAGCTCCGGATTTTCCAACAGGTGGAATCATCTGTGGCATTGATGGGGTTAAAGAAGCATATGAGACAGGACGTGGTAGAATTGTTATTCGCTCAAAAACAGAAATTGAAAATGAAGGGCAACATGAAAAAATTATTGTCCATGAAATACCTTATAATGTTAATAAAGCTGAACTAATTAAGAGAATTGCTGATCTTGTCAACGAAAAGAAAATAGATGGCATCAGTAATGTCAACGACGAGTCGGATAGGGAGGGAATGAGAATCGTTATTGATGTCAAAAGAGAGGCCAATGCTAATGTGATTCTTAACAAACTCTATAAAATGACTGATCTACAGTCCAGCTTCAGCGTAAATTGCATAGCGCTTGTCGGAGCATCTGCTAATAATAGTGGAAGACCTAAGTTGCTTACTCTTAAAGAATGTATTAACTATTTCGTAAAACATAGACATGAGGTAACTATAAGAAGAACTAAATACGATAAGAGAAAAGCTGAAGAGCGTGCGCATATTCTTGAAGGACTCATAATCGCTTCCGACAATATCGACGAGGTGGTACATATAATCAGAGCGGCTAAATCACCACAAGAGGCTATTGAGAATCTAAAAAGCAGATTCCAACTAGATGATATTCAGGCAAAGGCTATAGTCGAAATGAGACTCCGACAGCTTACCGGACTGGAACAAGATAAACTACATGCAGAATATGAAGACCTGCAAAAACTCATTGCATACCTTGATTCTATTCTAAACGATCCAGAGTTGTGCAAAAAAGTAATGAAGGATGAACTACTGGAGGTGAAAAATAAATGGGGAGATGAAAGAAAAACGGTCATTGACTACTCAGCCAGTGAAAACTTTAATCCTGAAGACTTCTATCCTAACGAACAAGTCGTAATAACAATCTCTCATCTCGGTTATATCAAAAGAACTCCTCTGGCTGAATTTAGAACTCAGGGTAGAGGAGGCGTAGGTGCTAAGGGTGGCTCTGCCAGAGAAGAAGACTTTATTGAATATATCTTCCCTGCGCAAACTCATAATACTATGATGTTCTTTACTAAGAAAGGAAAGTGTTTCTGGATGAAAGTGTATAATATCCCTGAGGGTAATAAAACATTCAAAGGTAGAGCTGTACAAAATTTACTTAATATTGAGTCCGACGATAAGGCTACTGCGTTTATTTGTATTAAAGATATTAATGATCCTGATTTTGTTAAACACCACAATCTGGTTTTTTGTACAAAAAATGCAACTGTCAAAAAATCTCGATTCGAAAATTATGCCAGACCAAGAAACAATGGACTAATTGCAATTAAACTTTTGGAAGGCGATGAGGTCATAGAAGTGAAACTAACAACGGGTAACGATGATATAATTATTGCAAATAGAAATGGTAGAGCAATTCGGTTTAATGAAAATGGTGTGAGAGTTATGGGACGTGGAGCTGCTGGAGTCAGAGGTATGAAACTTGATGGCTCTGATGACGAAGCTGTGGGAATGCTCGTAATGCATTGTAATGAAGACCTGACTGAACAACAATGGCAGCTACTTGATCAACAGCAAAATGACGATGAAAGTAATATTAATGAGGATGACGAAATGGAAGTGATTGATGGGGTAATTGAAGAAGATAGCAATGAAATGAATACTTCATGCTTGGAAAACGTAATGGTCGTAAGTGAAAATGGATTTGGTAAAAGAACCCCACTCAGCGAATATAGAATTACAAAACGTGGGGGTAAGGGTATTAAGACGCTTAATGTAACTGAGAAAACAGGTAAACTTATTGCAATTAAAGCTGTCACAGATGACGATGATCTTATGATAATTAATAAAAGTGGTGTAGCAATAAGATTGGCACTCAGTACTATAAGAGAACAAGGACGTAATACCCAAGGAGTGTCACTTATAAACATTAAGAAACGTAATGATGTCATCAGCAGTGTCTGCAAAGTTGAGCACTTCGAACCTCAACAAGATGAAAATGATGAATTAGAAGAGCAATCTAACGATTCTGAACAACAAAATGAAATGTAATCCGTTTTTGTATATAAAATAACCCAAATACTAACTTTTAATCTTTGAATTTATGAAAAAACCAATTCTTGCAGCTATAATGATAGCATTTGCTATTAGTGCTGTTGCTCAAAAAGCAAATATCAAAAAGGTGCAAAGAATGTTGGAATATTCTTCCACACCTATTCAAATCGACCTCTCTAATCTGGAAGAAGATAAAAGAGAAGAAATGAAAACACTTATTGAGGAAGCGATTAAAGATCCTGATACGGCTAATGATTTTAAAACATGGGAGTATGCCGGACGTTTGAAAGTATATGAAAAAACTGTAATTATGCAACCATATACTGCGAACGGCAACAATTTTGTAGACAAAGACCATATGAAGAGATTCTTTAATAATGAGGCTGATATAGTGGAAACTTACGTGAAGTATTTTGACCTTATCTCTACTCCTAACGAAAAAGGAAAGCTCCCTCTGAAAGACGATGATTTCAACACGCAAAAAGTTCTGGCGCAAACAATTGCTGAACCATCAAGAGCAAATCTATATGTGGGAGCTACTCAGTTTGTTTATGACGACCCTCAATTCGCAACCAGACTCCTAAATCTTTATTACAAATCTTTCGAAGACAAGCTTTTCCAAGACCAAGATCTAAAAAATACTGATCCTAACTATAAGGATTCAAAGTATGTTTATGCTACAGCTCTGAAGGGAGCAGGAGGAGATCAGGAAACTATCCTTAAATTACTTAATGAATCATTAGATTCTAAAAATGGACCAATTGCTTGTCAGGACATAATAACATATTATAAGGAAAAAAATGATGAGGCTTCAGAACTTAAATATTTGAAATATGCTTATGAACATTATCCTTCTTTTCTTGTTTTTGGAATTCAATACGCTGAAAGAATATTACAGAATTCAGATGATCCAGAAAGATATCCAAAAACTATTGAAATTTGTAATGTGTTAATCAATAGAATGAAAGATGGTACTATTAAGCCTGTAGATGATAATGGCGACCCTGTTGATGATAGTAATAATTATTTGGTTTATTATTATAAAGCATTGTCCTATTTTAATACAGGAAAGTATATGGAAGCCTATAATACTTTTGTTCAAGGAAATGATGCCTGCCCGGGAAATGTTGACCTCGTTTGTGGAGCTGGACGGTCAGCTGCTAAGTATGCAAACGACAACTTCAACAATAAGGAAGTATGCAACCCTATGTTTAATAAGGCTATAGAGTACTTCACACTTGCTGAAAACCAGTGGCCAGATAGATCTGACCTTTGGGGATATAGCTTATATGTTTGCTACAATAACATCGACAATCAGGTCATGAAGGAGAAATATAAGAAATATGCTGAACAATAATTTTATTTCAATATTCTTAAAGATGGGTCTTCAGATCCATCTTTTTTTATGCATGATTATAATAAGACAATAATTGACAATTGTTGCTCGTTATATTATTGAAACATAATATTATGATGTTGTCGTATCTTAATCAATCTTCTAATGTTCGAAAATATACGTAAAATAAAATCTGTTCTTATCATTATTGCTATAATAATAGCAGTAGCTTCTCTTTTTACGTCGAGGCTTCTAACTAACGACCTTAAGGAAGAGGAAAAGAAAAGAGTTGAATTATTAGCTGAAGTATACAAATCTTTCGACCCGTCATATCAAGGTATGATACAACTCGAAGTCTTAGAGGGGAACACCACAATTCCAGTAATTTTGATTGATAAAAACGGTCGATATCAATCGCATAGAAACTTTAAACCTTTCAAACAAGATGAAGATTCTGTGAAATATCTGGAAAATCTGGCACAAAAACTTAAAAAACAAGGAAATTCAATTAAAATTATCATTCCTAAACAAGAAGGTTTAACAGTATTAGAAGATGAAATTAATAATGATGATAATGTTAAGGAAAACAAGATAATTGATACTAATAGCTACTCTGTAAATAATAGCATAACAGACTCTTTATCCGATTCTTCGATACATCAAGAAGAAGATTATCAAGAAATATGTTATGACGATTCCCTTATGTTAAAAAGACTTTCAGTATATCCATATATTCAGTTGGCCGTAGTTGTTATTTTTGTCATCATAGCCATTTTCGCACTCTTCTCCATGATGAAATCCGAACAAAATAAAGTATGGGTTGGACTATCAAAAGAAACTGCTCATCAGTTGGGAACACCAATTTCATCCTTGATGGCATGGATAACTGTTCTGAAAGAGGCTTACCCCGAAGACAATCTGATTCCCGAAATGGAAAACGATGTCGAAAGACTTGAGAGAATTGCACAACGATTTTCAAAAATAGGGTCTATTCCTGAACCCAAACCTGAAGATATATGCGAGATAATGCAAAGAGTTGTTGTTTATATGAAAAAACGCGTCTCTAATAAAGTTGTTATTAATACTCATTTCCCGGATGAACCTATTATTGTTAATTTAGTGGCACCTCTTTTTGAATGGGTTGGGGAAAATTTATGCAAAAATGCCGTTGATGCAATGGCTGGATCTGGAAACATTGATATTTTTATTTTTGAACGTGACAATCGGATTGATGTTGAAGTTAAAGATACTGGCAAAGGGTTGCAAAAAAATCAATTTAAATCCGTATTTAAACCTGGATACACAACTAAAGAAAGAGGGTGGGGGCTTGGATTATCTCTGGCTAAAAGAATAATTGAACAATATCATAAAGGACATATTTTTGTTAAATCTTCCGAAATTGGAGTTGGAACCACTTTCAAAATAGAATTGCCCAAATAAATACTATTTGATTTTAATATGCTCTTTTTACTCGTGTTTTTTACACTTTTGTTCTTTTTTTGATGAAAAATACACTTTTAAACAACAAAAAAAACCTGTGGCGGCTTTTTTTTGAGTTTTTATTCGTATATTTGCAGAATAAATGGTTTGAGAACGCAAGTGTATGAATAATTATTTTTGCTCTATTGAACTTAATAATTCTATCATCAATAAATGTTTTCACGTTGAAATCAACGATGATATCTTCTTGAAATATAAAGGTGATATAGTTGATGGTGATATTAAAGCAGAAGTTATTTGTCACAACATTGTTAACGAATCATTTCATTTTGATATAAAGGCTTGTGGTAAAGTCTTCACATCATGTGATATCTGTCTTGATAATGTCGAATTGCGGATTGACTTTCAGAACAGTTTGATTGTTACTCTTGGTGATGAGGATTTTGATAATGGTGATGTCGTTTTTGTTGATAGAAATAATCCAATTATTAATTTAACTGACATCGTTTATCAGCTGGTCGTTGTTGCTTTACCTATCAGACGAGTACATGAACCTGGGATGTGTAATCGTCTTATGATGAATGAATTTTATAAACATCAAGTTGCCCGAAGCGATGATAGTAACAACATCGATATGCCACATGAAACATCTAACGGTAATATATCTGATAAGTATGACCCTAGATGGAATGAGTTAAAAAATATATTCAATAAATAATTAAAAATCTTAATTAAAATGGCACATCCACGAAGAAGACAATCAAAAACTAGAACACGTAAAAGAAGAACTCATGACGGAGCTGTAGCTCCAACATTAGCTGTTTGTCCTAATTGCGGAGAATTCTACGTGTATCATACAGTTTGCTCTGCTTGCGGTTACTACAGAGGTAAAGTCGCAATCGAAAAAGAAGAAGTGTAATCTTTTGTTTGACATGTAAATGGAATACGAAACTTAATTTCTATGTTTCGTGTTTCATTTGCTATTTTGTTTATAATATTCTATGAATAAGATAAATGCTGTTATAACTGGTGTCGGTGGATATGTTCCTAAATATATTCTAGATAACGATGAAATGTCAACTATTGTTGACACTTCTGACGAATGGATTATGGAACGTATTGGAGTTAAAACCAGACATGTACTCAAGGATGATGAAAGACAGGGAGCTGGTACATCATATCTTATGACCAAGGCTGTACAAGAACTACTACAAAAAACTCAGGTTGATCCTGATTCTATTGAAGCTGTTATTTGTGCTACTACAACCCCAGATTATCTTTTCCCGTCTACTGCTTCGCTTGTTATTGGTAATATCGGTCTAAAAAATGCTTTTGGATTTGATATGGAAGCTGCTTGTGCAGGTTTTCTTTATGCTATGGAAGTTGGAGCTGGTTTTATTTGCAGTGGAAGATGCAAAAGAATTATTGTTTGTGGAGGGGATTTCCTAACCTCAATCACTAATTATGAAGATAGAACTACCTGCCCTATTTTTGGAGATGGTGCGGGATGTGTCTTATTAGAAGGAACTGAAGAAGATTATGGATTAATTGATAGATATTTAAGAACTGACAGTCATTACGATCCATTACATCTTGAAGTTTCTGGCTCTGCTTGCAGGCCTACTCCCGAAAATCTACAACAAAGAAAACATTTGCTTTATCAAGAAGGCAGAACTGTGTTTAAATATGCTGTAACTAATATGTCCGATGCTGTTGAGATTGTTGCTAAAAGAAACAATCTTACAAAGGACGATATCGCATGGATTATACCTCATCAGGCTAATGTCAGAATCGAAACAGCTGTGGCTAGAAGAATTGGAGTGCCTGAGGATAAAGTTATGATTAATATAGACCATTTTGCTAACACGTCTGGAGGTACACTGCCTTTATGCCTTTGGGAATATGAATCTAAACTCAAAAAAGGTGATAATCTAATTTTTACAGCATTTGGTGCAGGATTCACATGGGGGGCTTCTTACATGAAGTGGGCATACGACGGAAGTAAGTTTCATAAATAAATATTGAAATCTCTAATAATCTAATATAGCGGAATTCGCTGATTTATACTGAGTGATTTTATTTTATCCTTTCTCAGATAAATCCACGAATCCCGCTTTATAAATCTTATTAATATTCAGGTTATTAATTTACTAATCCTTTATATTTGAATACTAAGTTTTAAAATGCATAAATCAGGCTTTGTTAATATTGTTGGAAATCCAAATGTGGGGAAATCCACACTAATGAACCTTTTTGTCGGCGAAAGAATTTCTATTGCTACATTTAAGGCACAAACGACTAGACATAGAATTATGGGTATTTTAAATGATGATGACGTCCAAATTGTTTTTAGCGATACACCTGGAGTGTTAAAACCTAATTATAAGTTGCAACAGTCTATGAGAAATTTTTCAGAAAGCGCTCTGGTTGATGCTGATATTCTAATATATGTAACAGACCCAATTGAAAAAATTGACAAGAATTCTGATTTTATACAAAAGGTTGCAAATATTGATGTTCCTGTTATTCTAATCATCAATAAAATTGATCTTACTAACGAAACCGAATTAGTTTCATTAGTTGAACAATGGCATGAAATACTTCCTAAGGCGGAAATCGTTCCTGTTTCGGCTTTAGCTAAGTTCAATGTCGCTCCAGTATTAAAAAGAATTAAGGATTTACTACCTGAATCTCCACCATATTTCGATAAAGACCAACTAACAGACAAGCCTGCTAGATTTTTTGTGAGTGAAATAGTTAGAGAAAAAATATTGCTTTATTATGATAAAGAAGTACCTTATTCTGTTGAAGTTGGAGTTGAACAATTCAAAGAAGAGAAAAATGTAATTCATATAAATACTGTAATATTTGTTGAAAGAGATTCACAAAAAGGTATTATTATTGGACATAAAGGGAAAGCTATAAAAAAAGTTATGACTGAAGCAAGAAAGGCTTTGGAAAAATTTTTTGGCAAAACTATTTATATCGAAACGTATGTTAAAGTTGACAAGGATTGGAGAAACTCAGAGAAAGAACTTAATCTTTTTGGCTATAATCCAGAATAATTTTTAATACACAATTATTATAATTTAAATACATGGGAAATTTAGTTGCTATTGTTGGAAGACCTAATGTGGGTAAATCAACTCTTTTTAATAGACTTACAAAATCTAGACAAGCCATCGTTAGCGATCAAGCCGGTACCACCAGAGACCGACAGTATGGAACATGCGAATGGTGCAACAAAGAATTCTCAGTCGTTGATACTGGTGGATGGGTCGTGAATTCTGATGACGTATTTGAAGGTGAAATTAGAAAACAAGTTAAAATCGCTATTGAAGAATGCGATGCTATTCTTTTCCTTGTTGATGTTAATACTGGAATAACTGACCTCGATAACGAAGTGGCACAAATATTAAGAACTTCCAAACTACCTGTTTTTGTGTGCTGTAATAAAGTGGACTCCAACGAATTAAGATATCAAGCTGCGGAATTTTATGCTCTTGGGTTGGGTGAAGTATATTGTATCTCTTCGTTAACTGGAAGTGGAACTGGTGAATTACTTGATGATCTACTTAAATCTTTCACAAAACAAATAGACGAAGTGATTCAAGAAGATATTCCTAGAATTGCTGTCGTTGGAAGACCGAACGTTGGAAAATCATCAATAATAAATGCTTTCTTGAATGATTCAAGAAATGTTGTTACAGATATTGCTGGAACTACAAGAGATTCTATATATACTAAATACGACAAGTTTGGATTCAATTTCTATTTAGTTGATACTGCTGGTATTAGAAAAAAAAATAAAGTTGAGGAAGACCTTGAGTTTTACTCTGTGATGAGGTCTATTAGGGCTATTGAAAATTCAGATGTTTGTATTCTTATGGTTGATGCTACTAGAGGTGTTGAATCGCAGGATGTTAACATATTCCAAGTAGTCCAGAAAAACCAAAAGGGAATGGTCGTTGTTGTTAACAAATGGGATCTTGTGGAAAATAAATCACAGGAAGATATAAGATTCTTTGAGGATGCAATCAGAAAAAGAATGGCTCCATTTACTGACTTTAATATTATTTTTACATCTGCACTCACTAAACAAAGAATTTTTAGGGTGTTGGAAGAGGCACAAAAAGTATACGATAATAGAACAAACAAGGTATCTACTGCAAAAATTAATGAAATTATGTTGCCTATTATAGAAAATACTCCTCCTCCTTCTATCAAAGGTAAGTATATTAAAATCAAATACTGTATGCAAATACCTGGGACTAAAGTGCCCTCTTTTGTCTTCTATGCTAATCTGCCACAATATATAAAAGAACCATATAAGAGATTTTTGGAAAACCAAATAAGAGAACATTGGAATTTTAAAGGTACGCCTATTAACGTTTTTATTCGACAAAAATAAGACTTATGATGAATAAGGCTTGGATTGTGGCATTTTTATCTTTTTTAGTGTTTGCATGTGCGGATAGTAATCAAGAAAATGAGGCCTGGATTATATTGGAAAAAGCTCTTATTGAATCCAATAAAGGAAATTTCATGGAATATATTAATAATGTCGACTCTAATGATGTTAATATTATAGGAAAGAATAACTTGATGGATGCATTAAAACAAAGAGCAGTTAATCTACATGATTCTGTTGTTTTTATTTGTGAACACATTAATCAACTCGATTCCTCAACATTGTTGATAAAATATAAATTTATTAATAATATTAATGATACCACATTCTGTATACAGAAAATGAAAAAATATGATAATTTATGGAAAATTAAAATCATATAGTCCTATAGCTATTATCATACGTAACTATATAATCATTCCATTTTTATACTCATATTGGTGTTTTACTGACACTTTTTTTCAATCTCTGTAAAATTATATCATTTTTGTTGCTTTACAAGATAAATTTGTGTAATTTTGCAATATATTTAGTATCGATGTTAAATTGATTGTATCTCATATAAAAACTCTATTATTTATAATTGCCCTTTAATAATTATACACTAATATTTGATAATGATGAAAAAGTACAATTTTAATGCTGGACCTTCAATTCTTCCTAGAGAAGTAATAGAAGCGACTGCTAATGCTTGTCTTGATTTCAACCAATCCGGACTTTCTCTAATGGAAATTAGCCACAGAGCAAAAGATTTTCAACCTGTCGTGGATGAAGCGGTGGAATTATTCAAAGATTTACTGGACATCCCTCAAGGTTACGAAGTTATCTTCCTTGGAGGAGGAGCTAGTTTGCAGTTCTGTCAACTTCCGTATAATTTCTTGGAAAAAAAAGCTGCATATCTTAATACCGGAGTTTGGGCAAAAAAAGCAATTAAAGAGGCAAAATTATTTGGCGAGGTCATTGAGGTAGCATCGTCTGCTGATAGTAATTATACGTTCATACCTAAAAATTACACAATTCCTGAAGATGTTGATTATTTACACATCACAACTAATAACACTATTTATGGAACCGAAATTAGAAAGGATATTGACTCCCCAGTTCCTTTAATGGCTGATATGTCTTCCGACATCTTTTCAAGACCTATAGATGTTAGTAGATATAATTGTATCTATGGCGGTGCGCAAAAGAATTTGTCGATGGCTGGTGTTACCTTCGTTATTGTTAAAGTAGATGCTTTGGGTAAAGTTTCTAGAACAATTCCAACAATGCTTGATTATCGTACTCATGTGGAAAAAGGTTCTATGTTTAACACTCCTCCGGTTGTTCCTATTTTTTGTGCTCTTCAGAACCTTAAATGGATTAAGGCTAATGGTGGAGTAGAGGCTATGGATAAGAGAGCTAATGAAAGGGCTAAAATTTTATATGATGAAATTGATAGAAATAAATTATTCAGAGGTACGGTAAAAGAAGAAGATCGCTCTGTTATGAATATTTGTTTCGTGATGAATGACGAATACAAAGACCTGGAGAATGACTTCCTTAAATTCGCTACTGACAATGGAATGGTGGGGGTTAAAGGACATCGTTCGGTCGGTGGATTCAGAGCGTCATGTTATAATGCAATGACTGTTGAGGGTGTTCAGGCTCTTGTTAAAACAATGAAAGATTTTGAAAAACTTCATTAATTCAATATAGCCCGAAACTTCTATCTTATAGTGTTTCGGGTTTTTAGTTTTTATAAATATTTCGTAAATTTTTAAATTATAATAAAATGAAAATCTTAATCGCAACTGAAAAACCATTCGCTCCTGTTGCTGTTCAAGGAATTAAGAATGTAATTGAAATGGCTGGATTTCAACTTGCTCTTCTTGAAAAATATACAGAAAAACAACAACTCATCGAAGCTGTAAAAGATGTTAATGCGTTAATTATTAGATCTGATAAAATTGATAATGAAATATTTGAAGCTGCTAAGAATTTGAAAATTGTTGTCAGAGCTGGTGCAGGATACGATAACGTCGATTTACAGGCAGCTTCTAATCATAACGTTGTTGTTATGAATACTCCAGGACAAAATTCAAACGCTGTGGCTGAACTAGTTTTTGGATTATTGGTATTTGCTGTCAGAAATTTCTATAATGGAAAAGCTGGTACTGAGCTAAAAGATAAAAAATTAGGTATTCTTGCCTATGGAAATGTTGGAAGAAATGTTGCTCGAATTGCTAAAGGATTTGGAATGGATATTTATGCATATGACGCTTTTTGCCCAGCTGATGTTATAGAGAAAGATGGTGTTCATGCTGTGGATAGTCAAGAAGAACTTTTCCGAACTTCTGATATCGTTAGTCTACATATACCAGCAACAGACCAGACAAAACAAAGTATTAATAAGAGTCTTGTCGGTCTTATGAAAAAGGGTGCGATTGTTATCAATACAGCACGCAAGGAGGTAATAAATGAAACGGAATTAATTCAATTGATGAAAGAAAGAGAGGATATCAAATATATTACAGATATTAAACCTGATGCAGATGATGAGTTTGTGAAATTTGAAGGTAGATATTTTTCAACTCCTAAAAAAATGGGAGCACAAACTGCTGAAGCAAACATAAATGCAGGAATTGCGGCTGCTAAACAGATTGTAGCTTTTTTCAATGAAGGTTGCACAAAATTTAAAGTGAATTAATTGCTATTTTTATATTTTAATCTTTTTGTTTAAATCTATATTATGGCTAAAATAAAACCATTTAAAGCATTAAGACCTCCTAAGGATTTGGTAGAATTGGTGGAATCACGTCCATACGATGTCCTCAATTCTCAAGAAGCCAGGGCCGAAGCTGGTGACAACGAAATGTCATTATATCATATTATTCGTCCTGAAATCAATTTCCCTGAGGGAACTGACGAACACGACCCTAAGGTATATGAAGAGGCCGCTCGGCAATTTAAAAAATTCCAGGATAATGGATGGCTTGTGCAAGATAAAGAAGAATATTATTATATATATGCACAGGAAATGAATGGTAAAACTCAGTATGGACTTGTGGTTGGTGCTTATGTAGATGATTATCTTAATGGAGTTATAAAAAAGCATGAGCTTACAAGAAGTGATAAAGAAGAAGACAGAATGAAACATGTGAGGGTTAATAATGCAAATATAGAGCCTGTCTTTTTTGCTTATCCTGATGACGATGTTCTTTTGCATATTATTGAAAAATATGCTAAGAAACAGCCTGAATATGATTTTATTGCTCCTATCGACGGATTTAGACATAAATTCTGGATCGTGGATGATGAAGATGACATCCGAACCATCACTCACCAGTTTGAACTCATGCCGAACCTATACATCGCGGATGGCCATCACCGCTCAGCAGCTGCAGCTCTCGTAGGTGCCGAAAAGGCAAGGCTTAATCCTAACCATAAGGGTGACGAGGAGTACAACTACTTCATGGCTGTGTGCTTCCCAGCATCCCAACTCACCATTCTCGACTACAACCGCGTGGTAAAAGACCTTAATGGGCTCTCCGAAACTCAATTCCTTAACAAACTGAAAGATAATTTCATTATTGAAAAGAAGGGTAAAGATAATTACAAACCTCAGCAATTACATGAATTTTCTCTATATCTGGATGGCGAATGGTACAGTTTGAAAGCGAAAGATGATACCTACAATGATGATGATCCTATTGGTGTTCTAGACGTAAGCATATCTTCAAAGCTCATCCTTGATGAGATACTTGGAATTACCGACCTCAGAAAGGATAAACGCATTGATTTCGTAGGAGGACTTAGAGGACTTGACGAACTCAAGCGACGTGTCGATTCTGGAGAAATGAAAATGGCGCTTGCCCTCTATCCGGTTACTATGAAACAAATCATGGACATCGCCGACTCGGGAAAAATCATGCCGCCAAAAGCAACATGGTTCGAACCAAAACTCCGTTCTGGACTCGTCATCCACAAGCTTTCATAACTGTTTGCGGTGGGTTTCAGGCCTCTCCAACGCCGTCTACTCTCAACAAAACCAATTCCTAATTCATCATTTCAAAGAAATTGGACACCTTCTTAACCATAAAAACAACCTCTAAAGGAATATATACGGAGAAGCGAAGCAAATTCATAGCCTTCGCTTTTCCTGTCAATACCATAGACGAAATAAAGGATAAGATTGCCCAACTACAAAAGGAATACTATGATGCACGACATATCTGCTATGCCTATATGTTAGGAGAAGACCATCTGACCTTCAGGGCTAACGACAACGGTGAACCATCCGGCACGGCAGGAAAACCTATACTCGGACAAATAAACTCCAATAATCTCACTAACATTCTTATCGTCGTCATCCGCTATTTTGGTGGCATCAAGTTGGGTACAGGTGGACTTATTGTAGCTTATAGAGCAGCAGCAGCTGAAGCCATTAAGTCTGCAGAAATAATCGAAAAACACGTTGAACTCGACATATCATTCTCTTTCGAATACCCTTTCATGAACGATGTCATGAAAATCGTCAAAGATCTCAATCCACAAATCATAAACCAACAATTCGATAACAACTGCAACATGACACTCCGAATCCGTAAAGACGATATGTCTGCCCTCAAAAACAGACTTGAAAAGGTGGAAACGATTTCCTTCAATATACCATGAACAACTTTATTAGATTTTATCTTTATAAAACACACGAATCACCTTTTTTTGATATTTAACATCATTTAACAGTTTTAATAGATAATTTTAAAATTTATTCATTATTTTCGCAAATATAATTCAGATTATTAACCAAATATTATAATTATGAAAAACAATTTATTATTTGCATCGTTTTTTTTAGCAATACTCTGTATTACTTTTATGGCATGTAACGATGACGATGATGGAGGTAATACATCTAATTCTAATAAGATTGTCGGAACATGGGTATTAGATACTAGAAGCTCCCAGAATTCCTCTATTGGGGCTGATTGGACTGATTCTCCGTTTGCGTACAGAGGCATTTATAATATTTATTCTCATATTCAGTTCTTTAAAGACGGTTCTTGCATTAAAGTCACGAAATTAGACCCCTATTCCAGAGATGATAAACCTAGTATTTTCTTCGGTAAGTATAGAACTTCCAATAAAAAACTCACATTCATTGATGAAAACGTGGAGAGTGAATATGAATACAATTTTGAGGATTCAAAGTTGTATCTCACATTGGTAGAAGATGGACAGCGTATAGAATTTGTGTATAATCATGCGGAAGACAGTGAGATGGATGATTATTACACCAAGGGAAACAAGGATTATCTTAATTCCTATGAAGTGGATATGGGAAAATACCTGCAGGATGATAACGTCTTCGAACGCTACAAGGTGGACATGAGCAAATATGAGGTGGATATCTCAAACTTTAAGGTGAACCTTAACACTAACATCCCTAAATTCAGTTGCCCAGACAACCGCCATCCTCATGCTATCGATATGGGTGCTGCTGGAAAATGGGCATGCTGCAATGTAGGGGCTGACAATCCTGCTCAATCGGGTGGATACTATGCTTGGGGTGAGACAGAGGTGAAAACAAGATACGAGAAATTGACTTACCAGCATTTCGATAAAATGAAAGGATATATCGATATTGGTAACGATATTGCTGGTTCACGATTTGATGTGGCATATATGAAATGGGGTGGTGATTGGATTATGCCTTCTTATAAAAGGATTGATGCTCTGCTGAAGAATTGCACAACTCAGTGGACTGAATTCGATATGTTTGGAACTGCTGACACCGATAATTGCTATCGGATTAACGGAAATATCTATAGGCTTGACAATATCGACAGCGATTTAAATTATTTCCTTATTGACGACAAAGTCTACAGACTGGATGATTCTTTCTGGAGTGGCAGTTATTATAATATGTATTATATTAATGGAGAATTTTATAACCGTTCCGGTATGTCGAACTACTATCTCATCAATGGAAAATATTACAACATTCCTTCTGGCATGCAGAAGAGTTTATATATAATCGACAATAAGGTATATGATATTTTTCTACCTGATTATATATATGTGAAAGGCAATGATTTTTATTTCGTGTCTGACGCCAATGTATACGGTATCAGTGCCTTGCCGGCAACTCAACTATATCAGTCGAAATATGCTATTGATAATAGGAAGCTCGACAAATATGTTGTGAGATTAAGCAAGTTGAAGATAAATAATCATGTCTCTGGAGTAATCCTTACTTCTAAGGATACAAAAAAATCTATTTTCATTCCTAACGCTGGTGGTATGTTCAGTGGTGATATTGAAGTTGCCGGCTATGGGCTCTTCGGCAAGTACTGGAGCTCCACTTTTTATAATAAAGAGGTAGCCTATACACTCGGACTACAAAACCCAGATGTCAGTATGTCGAACGGATTAATCACAGAAGGCTATCCTGTAAGACCTATAGTAAGATAGTTCTGCCAAGGTCTTTAGAACGGGCATATAATAATATAAAAACGAAAGATCCTTGATTCTTTCGTTTTTATATTGTATGAATCGACTAAACATCTATGCATTTACTTAACTTTAAAAAAACATCTATTTGCTGTCAAAGTAAATTAATGACACTATAAATGCTTTCATGGACCGTGAGTTTAAAGTAAATCCTTCATTAAATAAATAAACACCCCACTTGATATACTAATGTTGACATACACCATGCCGTCAACGTTGTATATAACATAGTAAACAAAGCCCATTTCCAATGACCAGACTCATGCTTTATCGCTATACATGTAGGAATACAAGGAAAATACAATAACACGAATATTAGGAACGATAAAGCGGACAAGTCACTCATGCCGCTATGACGAATCACACGTGACAAACGAACTTTCTCTGCGTCTTCATCTTCTAACTCCTCAGAATCTGTACTTCCGCTATACAACACTCCCATAGTGGAAGCAACTATTTCCTTTGCTCCAACACCTGCAGTGATGCTGATTCCCTCTTTCCAACTTAACCCGCATGGACTAAGAACAGGCTCTATAACTTTACCTAACTTGCCCATATAACTTTGTTCCATCTGAACTTCTTTATTCTCGTTTTCGGTGTTATGTGGGAAATAGGATAGTGCCCACACTATTATAGAAGCCGCTAAAATCGTTGTTCCCATCTTGTGCAGGTATTGCTTGCCCTTTTCCCAGGTATGACGGAAAACGGACTTGCTCGACGGAAGTCGGTATGGTGGCAACTCCATCACATATGGACTTGATTCGCCCTTGACGACATACTTGCTCAATAGATGTGCCATTATAACAGATATGATGATACCTGTTAAATATAGAAACATCAGCACTAATGTGGAATGGGTAGGGAAGAAGGCACCGATTATAATGATATAAACTGGAAGACGCGCAGAACAAGACATAAACGGGATGATGAGCATCGTAATCATTCGTGAACGGCGGTCTTCTATAGTCCTCGTGCCCATTATGGCCGGAATATTACATCCGAAGCCCATAATCATCGGAATAAACGATTTGCCGTGCAAACCCATCTTGTGCATGATCTTGTCCATGATAAAGGCGGCACGTGACATATATCCCGAATCTTCCATCCACGAGATGAAAATATACAAAATCATGATATTTGGCAAAAACACTATCACTCCACCAACACCACCGATTATACCATCTATCAGCAGGTCTTTTAATGGACCATCCGATAAATGGCTGTCCATAATACCGCTCAACCAATCTACAAAACTGTCAATCCAGTCCATCGGATATTGACCGATATTGAATGTACCGTAGAACATGATGAACATCAAAAGAAGAAATATTGGATAACCCCATACCCTATGAGTCACCACACTATCTATCTGGGACGTCAACTTCCTGAAATAGGCCTTCTTCTTTACGAAACATTCTTTCAACGCACCCTGGATAAAACCGTATTTAGCATCAGTGATGGACGACTCGCTGTCTTCCTTCATCTCGAATTCTATATCCTTCTGACACGAGACAACACATTCCTCTATATCACCATAATTGTCAAACTGACGGCATATTTCCTTAACCTGATGGTCGTTCTCCAACAACTTGATCGATAGAAAACGGGCGGAATAGTTGAAATGGGGCTCGGGATTCACTCGAATCACCGACTCCACTTTTTCAATGTTCTCTTCTATCAAACGACCATGGTTCACATGGATGTGACGAGCATGACGTTCTCTGCCTTCATGCATCTCGATTATCGTGTTAAACAACGATTCTATCCCTTCACCGCTTCGACCGACTGTGGGAACTACTGGCACACCAAGAAGATTTCCCAATTGCTCTATGTCTAACTTATTTCCCGAAGTGCGGAACTCGTCATACATGTTCAATGCCATTATCATCGGCACGTCCATATCTATCAACTGAGTGGTTAGATATAGGTTTCGCTCTAAATTGGTGGAATCCACTACATTGATAATGACATTTGGTGTTTGAGAGATAATATATTTCCTAACATAGAGTTCTTCGGGTGTATAGGCAGATAATGAATAAGTGCCAGGCAAATCAACGATTTTGAACCTATAACCTTCAAAATCGAAATGACCTTCTTTGGCATCTACGGTCACTCCTGAATAATTGCCCACTCGCTCATGGGAACCGCTGGCGATATTGAAAAGACTGGTCTTGCCGCAATTCGGATTACCTACAAATACTACACTGATTTCTTTCGCTCGTTTCTTTGCCAAGTCGTGCATGTGTTCACGGCGAAGAGCGGAACAATCATCAGCTGTTATCCCCTTCAAATCGGGTTGGCTCGCCTCCCATTCTGCAGCTTCTTCTTCACTTACCACTTCTATCATGGACGCCTCACTACGACGAAGACTCACCTCGTAGTCCATAATCTTATATTTTATGGGGTCTTTCAAGGGAGCATTCAACAATACCTCAATCGTCTCGCCCTTGATAAACCCCATCTCAACGATACGTTTACGAAATCCACCGTGACCGTTTACCTTAACGATCACTCCGCTCGATCCTGTCTTTAACTCGCTTAACCTCATTTCTATTTTTTAAGTATGCAAAATTAACCCTTTATTACCAATTCCACAATACCTATTTATAAGTATTTTTCTCTTCATTATACATCCAACTCTCAACTTTCAATAATTTAATCTTGATTCTCGTCTATCATCTCTCATCTATCATCTTTTCCGGATACTGCATCGTACAGCAATGAAGCGATCCATGTTGGCGAATCAAAACCCTACAGTCTATACCTATTATATCACGACCAGGATAAGCCTCCTCAAGGCATCGCTTTGCCTTCATGTCATTTGTAGGCTGATTGTAAGTGGGGTAGAGTACAGCACCATTTATAACCAAATAATTTGCATAGGTCGCAGGCAAACGGTCACCCATTTCGTCGTATATGGGATTTGCCATAGGTAGTCCTATCAAATGATAAGGCTTGCCACATGAAGTCCTAAATGAAGACAATTCCAGCTTCATCTTCGACAATGAAGAATAATGTCTGTCAGAATGATCTAAACATTCTACATATACAATCGTGTCATTAGGGCATAAACGAGCTAAAGTGTCTATATGTCCGTCTGTGTCATCTCCTTCCAAACTGCCGCTTTCCAACCAAAGCACTCGATCTGCACCTAAATACTCCATCAACCTCATCTCTATCTCAGAACGGTTCAACGTGGAATTCCTGTTGGATGCTAGTAAACAACATGAGGTGGTCAACAGAGTTCCGCATCCGTCGCTCTCTATACTTCCGCCTTCCAACACGAAATCTAGATGATTCTCATAAACACCCTCAAGAATTCCGCTCTCCCATAACTTACGATTCAACTGATTGTCATAATTGCTCGCAAACTTCAACCCCCAACCGTTAAATTGAAAATCCTTGAAATATAGCCTGTCGTTATCCTCACATGTAATAAAACCATGATCCCGTGTCCATGTGTCATTAGACTTACATGGAATAATACATACGTCTGGAAGTCCGCACAAAACGGATTGAGCTAACTCTTTATCATGTGCCATAATCACAACGGGCTCATATCTGATGATGCACTCGATTATATGATAATAACACTCCAACACTTCAGAAAGTATCGGATGCCAATCTGTTAAAGAGTGAGGAAACGTCAACTGAACAAATGACTGACGTTCCCATTCGGCTGGTAAACGCATAAGGAATTAGGGTTGATTACCAATTTGCCACTGTGGCATTAAATATCTGGTCTACTATGTCATTTATCATTTCTTGAACAAGTTCCTCCTGAACGGCTGTCAATTGCTGACTCGAATCAAATTCTGCTGTGGAACTAAATGTCTTCTCAAAATCCTCTTCATGATTGCTATTATTAACAAAACGGACATTTACTGTCATTTTTAATTGAGTCTGTGCCGAAAAACCATCACTGCTGATCGCTTTGTTCAATTGAGAATATTCAGTAATCTCACCTGATAATTGTAAATCTCCGTTGCGTTGAAGAACCTGCAGTTTGGTCTTATTTGAGTAGCTGTCGCTTAGACTGCTATAAAACATAGCTTCCATTGGGGCCCATACGTATGCACAACGTATTGGAAATTTCTCAATACTTATACTTTTAACAAGGTCATAGTTTATGCTTGAACCATTTAGTGATACCCGAATTGAGCAACTTATTATCGGTAGAAGTAACAGGGATAATAGTGATATGTTTAATAGTCTCCTCATTGTAAAAATTATTTTAAGTGTTCTGTATGTCTAAACCGTATTTTTTTATTTTACGATATAGAGTTCGTTCACTTATACCTAACTCTGTTGCTGTTTTACGTCTATTATTATGATTTTGTTGAAGTGAATTTAAAATTCGTTGCTTAAATTGCTCTTCAAGGGTCAATGGGAGTTCATCGATATATTCATTGGCTAATTCTGGTTCATCGTCAGAATGATAGTCTTGTGACGATAGTTTGGTGGGCGACGAAATTTTTATCGAATCGGAATTATTAGAGCTTGATAAGTCTACTACTGTGTGGGATTGAGTATAGTCGTGAGGGGAATGACTTATAGAGGATTCACGGGAAAGAACCAAATCATTTACTAATTCTTTTAAATCGCTTATTTCTTTACCCAAATGAAGTAATTGAGTTAGAAGCATTTCGCGTTCGTTAGCATAACTATGCTTCGACTGTGAGTCAGATGATACAACTGCGGGAAGTGAGTTGGAATAATTATCGTTGGTAATATGTAATTGGTTTAGTATTTTAGAGTCTATATCTCTCACATGCGAAGTGATACTCAAATTTTCTATTATGTTGCGAAGCTGACGTATATTACCTGGCCATTTATAGCTTAACATCAATTCTTTACCGTCTTCCGTCAAACGAATGGGCTCTATTCGATACTTCTCTGCTATATCTGAAGCAAATTTGCGGAACAATAGTAAAATGTCATTGCCACGTTCTCGAAGTGGAGGAACTGAGATGGGAATCGTGGCTAAGCGATAGTATAAATCTTCGCGAAATTTGCCATCACGAATAGCCTTTTGCATCTTTACATTTGTTGCGGCAACTATGCGAACATCTGAGTGACGAATCTCATTACTTCCCATACGAATAAATTCGCCTGTTTCAAGAACACGAAGAAGTTTAACTTGAACTTCCAATGGCAATTCACCAACCTCATCCAAAAACAATGTACCTCGATCGGCTGTCTCAAAATAACCTGCATGGTCGGAAACTGCACCTGTAAAAGCCCCTTTCATGTGTCCAAATAGTTCAGACTCTATAGTGCCACTTGGTATAGATCCACAGTTAATAGCAAAATATTTCTGATGTTTACGAGATGAATGATCATGAATTATTCGAGGGAACATTTCTTTACCAACACCATTTTCACCTTCAATTAAGACTGATAAATCTGTGTTGGCAACCTGAATAGCAATGTCTAATGCATGATTCAGATTATCAGAATTTCCAATTATTCCATATCGTTGTTTTATGGGTTGTAGAGAATTATTATTCATGAATTGTTTTTTTTAACGCAAAAATGGATTGTATTTTAACTCTGATTCTATAGTTGTCTTTCCGCCATGACCACTGTATACGGTTGTGGATGGAGGTAGTGATGATAGTTTAGACAGTGAATTAATGATTTCTTCATAGTTGCCACCAGGTAAATCAGTTCGACCTATACTTGATTGGAAGAGTGTGTCACCGGAAAATAAAATCCCATTTTCACGATTATAAAAACAAATACTTCCAGGAGTATGACCAGGAGTACTAATTATTTCTACTTTTTCATCACCAATTTGGATGTATGAACCTTCTTCTAAGGACTTACCAATTTTTGACGTGAAAGTGTAATCCAAAGAGGAGGCTGCATTATCTCCAAAGAACATGCAAACCTGAGTGCGCAAGTCGGAATAAAGAGGATAGTCTAACTTATTTGCTTCTACATCTAATCCAAAGGATTCGGTGGCAAAACGATTGCCAAGAACATGATCCAAGTGAAGATGGGTGTTTAAAAGATGGGTAATCGTAATATTCTGGGAAGTTATAAAATCGTTGAGCTCTTCCCATTCGTAAGTGTCGATGCAACCACAATCTATAATTGAGCCTTCATGTGAATTCCATAAAACATATGTGTTGACACATATTGGGTTGAATATGAATCGTTTTATATGAAGCATAAGTTATAATTTTACATAAATTATTTTCTTTTCATTAAAGTAATCTTCTTGGTAAAAAGAACTAATGTCCCATATTTGTAAAGGTTGGTTTACTTGGGAAATTTCATGCTTCAAATCACCTCCTTTAAGTACTATTATTCCATTTGAAAGACTATTTATATTTCCCTTTTTAATGAGCTTTGAACTGTACTTTAAAAGATTTGATAGAGACATCGCTGCGCGGCTTATCACAAAATCATAGCTGCAGTTAGAAATGTTTTCAACACGTATATGAGTGGTTCTTATGTTTCGAAGACCAATCCTTTCACTTATGTCATCGCATACTTTGAGTTTTTTACCTATACTATCTACTAAATGGAAATTAACATTTGGAAACATGATTGCAAGTGGTATGCTTGGGAAACCACCGCCACAGCCTACATCTAATACTTCCGTGCCAGGAGCAAATTTTATGACTTCACTAATAGATAGTGAATGTAATACGTGATGAATATATAAATTATTGATATCCTTTCGAGAGATTACATTTATCTTTTCATTCCATTCGTTATACAAATCATATAAACACGACATCTGGTGCCGTTGTTGTTCACTTAATGATGAATAGTATTTCAGTATTGTTTCCATAAGGCTAATCATTTTTTGACCTTGACCAAATTAATAGATCTGAAACTTCATCGTATGAAAATTTTACGTCTATTTCACCATAAGTATAGGGAGCTATGGAGTAAGTGTCATAATGGAATGTTATGCTATCTTTATCTAAAAGTATATTATCGCTTATTTGGTTCACTTCAAATCCTAAACTGTGTAGCTCTTCCTCATCTCTTACCTGTTCTTGTTTTATTAGTTTCGAAATTATACGTTTTAGCATCTTGGATTTGTCGCTTGAAGATATTACCTTGTTGAGGTATATCCTACTACCATCCTTAAGTGAAAAACTGTATGCATAACTTAGTTCGAAAGGATGGGCACCACTAATATAGGATGAAGAATATACGGTATAGCATATTATAGAATCTCCTAAGCCTATACGGCAGTCTGTTATAAGTTTGTTGTAAAAATCGTAAGTTATCGAATCGTATGATTCCGACTCTTCTGACTCCGAAAAATTAAAAGAATCTATACGACTCATGGTTGACTCATACATCTCAACTAAACTTGCATCTACTTGATGCTTGCATATACTATCGAATGGATCGTTTATATAATTGGGGGCTACGAGGGCAAGAATTGAACGATTAATACTTTCTACCACCTTGTCAGTGTGGGAATCTTTAGTTGGAGTGGAAAGAAGACAAATTTCACTTTCAGACAAAAAATTCAATTTCAGAAGACTATCATCCGAAACATGAACAATGCTATCCGAATAAGTATATCTGTTTATTGATACATTTTGTTTTGGTGTACAACTGATAAACAGAAAAGTTATAAATAGTGTATGAAAAAAAAAGCGTATCAATGGTATAAGCTGTTAATCTTAAGAAGATTGTATAATCTTATTAGTCGATGTGTCGGGGAATACTACCCAAGGCTTGAATTGTTTTGCATCTTCAAAATCCATAATCGCATATGATATGATTATAACAACATCGCCAACTTGAACTTTGCGGGCTGCTGCTCCATTTAAACAAACACAACCGCTGCCACGTTGGCCTTTTATTATGTATGTCTCAAAACGTTCGCCATTATTATTATCAACAACCTCAACTTTTTCACCTGCTATCAAATGAGCTGCATCCATCAAGTCTTCATCCAAGGTAATGCTACCTATATAGTGAAGGTTGGATTCTGTAACTGTAACACAATGAAGTTTTGATTTTAATACCTCTATTTGCATGTTTTTATGGATTATTCGTGATTTATTAATTTTTATTGTTTACTGCTTATAAACAATATTGTCTATTAAGCGTACTGGAATCTTGCCACAAAATACAGTGATGCATCCTACAATATAAGACGAATCTGACCATTCGTATACACTTGATAAGCTTTCTCCATCAACAATCTCATAATATTGAACATCAAGACCTTCAATAGAGTTAAGAGAGCTAACTACAAATGATTTTGTCTCTAATAATGTATGATTCTTACTGTATTCTAAACTAGAAAAGAGAACCCTTGATATATTAAGAGCTGTTTTGCGTTCAGATGAACTCAAAAGACGATTACGGCTGCTTAAGGCCAAACCATCCGGCTCTCTTATGATAGGACAAGAGCATATTTCTAATGGGTAACCTTGTTCTTTTACCATAGCACGAATAACTGCTATTTGTTGGAAGTCCTTTTCCCCAAAATATGCACGATGTGGCTCTACAGCGAGAAATAGCTTGCTTACTATCTGACATACTCCATTGAAATGACCTGGACGATATTTACCTTCCATCACTGTATCTGTCGGTGGATAACTGAAACTACGAGTGTCCTCTTCTGGATACATCTCAGAAACGGAAGGAGCAAAGGCTATAGTGGCACCTAAATCTTTCAACAATGTACAATCTGATTCTAGAGTGCGAGGATATTTTTCTAAGTCTGATGGATCATTAAACTGAGTAGGATTAACAAAGATGCTTACAACTGTGACATCGTTTTCTTCTATACTTCGTTTTACCAGTGAAGCATGTCCTGCATGAAGAGCACCCATAGTTGGTACTAAACCAATGGTGGCTCCTTGGAGACGATAATGCCATAGTTTGGCGCGAAGGGCTGATATACTGTTAATTACAATCATCTATTCTGAGTTTCTTGTGTTTTGTGTTTTGTGTTTTAATATGTAATTCTATTAAAATGCAAATTTAACATTTTTTTTTCGTTTGAACAAATATATTAATATCTAAAGATTTATTCTGCTCGCTTAGAATTATCAAGAGTAAGAGGCTCGGTACTTAATTCATCCCATTTGGCCTTTTCCATTTGAATATCACCTGTATTTGAAACCCTAATTTCTATAAAATTGAAGTTTTCGTCGGTATCTTCTGGGTCTCCTATCTTGCATAAGAAATATAAATTAGAACCAGTATCTGTTTTAGATGAGTTTTTGTAAAAATCTACAAGCGACATCTCTTTTAAAGTACCCGAGGATACAAAATCGCTAAAAGAATCTTTTGTGAAATGACGTTTTAATATCTGCGAACTATCATTACGTATAGTTAAATCAACTCCATTGTCTTTGAAACGCTGACCTGAATAACTGGTAATTATTGGAAGGCTGTCTTCTGGTTCAATTGTTAAGTTGTAAGTCAACTGTTTGCCGCCTATCGTCACTGTGTCATTTATGCTTATTCTTTCAGAATAGGCTATCGTGTCTGATGGCTCTGGGGCAACCCAAATATCCTCAGAACCTTTACCTTTTTTGTCACTACACGAAATAAATATTGAAAGAAAAACTAGAGTGCATAGTCTAATTGATTTGGTTGAAATAATCATAATGTTTATGTTCTTTTGTGTTAGTATTTTTACTGTTTGAAAGAGACTTTTGACTATTTAAATGAAATTTTTCACAAAATAAGTAATTATTATGGACATTCGCAAAGATTTAAAAAAAAAAATTAATACTGCATGATTATATAAAAAAATAGGTGTAACTTTGCATGATACATACTGTAATTCTATAATATGAGTAAAAGAACGAAGTTTAATTGGCATCCAATCCCTGGGATGCCACTAACAGAAATGGATAAAACCATTATGATGTGGCAAAATAGAGGAAAACTCGTGCCAACCAGACAATTAATAAAAACTAAAGAACAAATTGAAGGTATTAGAAAGGCCGGAGTTCTTAACACTATGGTGCTTGATGAAGTAGAAAAGAATATTAAAGCTGGAATGTCAACTGAAGATATCAATTCTATAGTACATAATTTTACTATTCAACATGGTGGAATACCTGCTCCTCTTAATTATGAAGGGTTCCCAAAAAGTGTATGTACGAGCATAAATGAAGTTGTTTGTCATGGCATACCATCAGAAGACGAAATACTTGAAGATGGAGACATTATTAACGTAGATTGCACAACTATTTTAGACGGTTTTTATGCAGATGCATCTAGGATGTTTGTAATTGGTAAAACAACACCGCAAAAGCAAAAATTGGTAGATGTGGCAAAAGAATGTCTTCAAATTGGTGTTGAAACTGTAAAACCATATTGTTTTGTAGGGGATATCGGATATCAAATTGCTAAACATGCACATAAAAATGGATTTTCTGTTGTCAGAGATTTGTGTGGACATGGAGTGGGGAATCAATTTCATGAAGAACCAGATATAGTGCATTATGGGAAGAAAGGCAAGGGTATGTTATTGGTCCCTGGTATGGTTTTCACTATTGAACCGATGATAAATATGGGTGATTGGAGGGTTTTTATAGATGAAGAGGATAATTGGACAGTTGTTACTGAAGATGAATTACCTAGTGCTCAATGGGAGCATACCATTCTGTTGAAAGAAGATGGAGTGGAAATATTAACTCACTGATATTGTGTTTAAAACATTTGTTTGTTAAAGGATATGATTATACTATATAATTTAGGTCTCATTTAGTTGTTTTTATGAGTAAAGATAACATTTTTATTCTTGGAATTGAGTCTTCGTGCGATGATACATCTGCGGCTGTTATAAAAGATGGAATAATTCTATCTAATGTAACCGCAAGTCAAACTGTACACGAAGAATATGGAGGTGTAGTTCCCGAATTGGCATCGAGAGCACATCAGATGAATATTGTTCCTGTTGTACAGCAGGCTATAAAAAAAGCTGGAATTAATAAAGAACAACTTTCTGCGATTGCTTTTACAAGAGGACCTGGACTTATGGGGAGTCTTCTTGTTGGAGTATCGTTTGCTAAAGGACTTGCTTTATCTTTGGGAATACCTCTTGTTGATGTTAATCATTTGCAAGCTCATGTAATGGCGCATTTCATAAAAGAAAATGATAATGATAATTCACAGCCTGATTTCCCTTTTTTGTGTCTTTTGGTAAGTGGTGGAAATTCACAGATCATCAAGGTCAACGCATATAATGATATGAATATTCTTGGACAGACTATTGATGACGCGGCCGGAGAAGCTATAGATAAATGTGCAAAAATTATGGGTTTACCTTATCCAGGAGGGCCTATTATTGACAAACTTGCTAGAAAAGGTAATCCTGATGCTTTTTGTTTTGCTAAACCAAATATTTCTGGATATGATTATAGTTTTTCGGGACTAAAGACCTCATTTCTTTATTCAATAAATGACTGGAAAAAACAAAATCCCGATTTCATTAATAATAATTTGGAAGATTTGGCAGCATCGCTTGAGAAAACTATTGTAGACATTCTGATGAAAAAGTTATTGAAGGCTGCTAAAGACACTCGGATTCGGCAAATAGCTGTTGCTGGAGGTGTTTCTGCAAATAATGGACTGAGAAAGGCTTTCGAGGATTATGCAAAAAAATATAAATGGAATATATATATTCCAAAGTTCTCATACACTACAGACAATGCTGCTATGGTGGCTATTACCGGTTATTTCAAATTCCTTGATAACGATTTTTGCGATATTGACTTACCAGCCTTTGCAAGAATGGAAAAGTAATTATGTGTCAAGATAAATTAAAATATATTATTTCCATATTCAAGAAAAAAAACTATTCTATATCTACTATTGAAAGTTGTACTGGTGGAAGAATTGCGGCTGCTATTACATCTGTACCTGGTGCTTCTGATATTTTTCCGGGTGGGATTGTCACTTATCAAACTTGGGTTAAAGAAAAATTTATAGGTGTTAAAAAAGATTTGTTGTTGAAATTTGATGTTGTTAGTAAACAGGTTGCTGAACAGATGGTTTTGGGGGGATGTCAAATGTTCGATACTGATTTTGCAATTGCTACTACCGGTTATGCTGGACCTACTACGTGTAATCCTGAAATCCCCGTGGGTACTATTTGGATAGGGTTTGGTAATAAGAATGTTGTTCTCACTAAATGTTTACACTTGAATGGGAGTAGAGAAAATAATATTAATGAGACGATTGACAATGCTATCGACTTTATTATTACTAATTTTAATATTATAATTAACAAAAATTGAAGGAAGAGCGTTTTTTTTATACACCGGATATAGATACCTCTGATTTACTGCCAGATGAAGAAATGGCTCATGCAATACGAGTTTTGCGATTGGGGGTTGGTGACAAAATATGGCTGATGAACGGAAAAGGTACGTTTTATGAAGCTGAAATAATGGAAATAACTAAAAAGTTTTGCAAGTTTAAGATTATTTCATCATTTTTACAGAAGAAAACATGGAGGCCATATATACATATTGCTGTTGCTCCTACTAAAAATATAGATAGGATAGAATGGTTTGTTGAGAAAGCTGTAGAAATAGGTGTGGACGAAATTTCAATTATTAACACAGATTTTACGGAAAGAAAGAACATAAATCTAAATAGACTTGATAAAATAGCAATCTCCGCGATGAAGCAAAGTCGGAAACCTTTTAAAACTATTATAAACAACTTACAAGATTTCAACTCATTTGTTAAGAATGTTGCTCAAAATAATAGGTTTATTTGCCATTGTTACGAACAAAACAATAATAATGAACTAAAGAACAAAATATTGCTTAAGAATTGCGTGAATGAAATCGATGACGCTGTTGTAATTATAGGACCAGAAGGTGATTTTAGCATACGTGAAGTACTCGATGCTCAAAAAAATAAGTTTATTCCTGTATCTCTCGGTGATAGCCGTTTACGTACAGAAACAGCTGCTTTGGTAGCTCTACATATAGTGAACTTGCTAAGTTAGATATACATAATCTTGGTTTTTAATTTGTATTTTATATAAAATATGAAAAAGTTTAAATATTTATTATTCTCAATTTTCCTAGCAGTGCTTTGTGTCGCATGCTCTAATGATGAATACAAAATGCTTATACCTAAGAATGCTAAAGCTGTGGTAGCTGTTAATCTAAAACAATTGTTTGATGGATATGAGTTGCCAGAATCTGCTAAGAGCAAAATATATAACTTGTTGAAGCTTTTTGTTTCTGGTTCCGATTCAGATTTGTTGATAGATCTAATTGAAGGGAATGAAGACTCTGGAATTGATTTCAACGAACCTTTTTATATTTTTAAAGCACCCGATAGCTTTTGGGGTGCCTCGTTGAAGGTTGATGACATAGATGATTTAGACGAATTGTTTAGTTTAATGTATAGACAGAATCTTTGTAATAAACCGGTAGAAAAGGATGACTACAAATGGACTGCCATTCTTGATGATATTTCAGCTGTTTATAACGAAGACGTATTATCATTGATGTTTTCAAATAGTATTTCTGATACAAAGAAAAAACAAAATGCTTTGTTGAATAACGATGAAGAAGATACTTTCTTTGCTACAGAGAAGTTTAGTAAAATGGACGATATGGAAGGACCTTTGAAGTTCCTATTTTCTGCTGATGCTTTTGTAAACTACAATGATAAAGATTTTAAAAATGTTATTGACAATCTACATGCTTTATTACCAGAAGGCGTAAGACCTGTAGACGTTTGTGTTGTCGGTGATTTATCGACAGGAAAGGGAATAGTAAATGTTGATTATGAATTGTTTAGCACAAATAAAAAAACACAAATGCTCCTGGAAAAAGAAGATAATAAATATAAAAAGATTAAGGGCGACTTTATTGGTGCACCTAATGATTTTGCGTGTTGGCTTGCATTAGGTGTGAAAGGAGAAGATTTTGTGAGAAAACTTAAACAATTTAATACTATTGATCAATATATAATTAAATTAGAAAGAGCTATAGATATCGAAAATATCCTTCAATCGATAAGTGGAGACGTTGCTCTTTTGTTACCTAATAATTTTGAAAATGACGAACTCTCTGCTTTTGTTTTGTCTGCAAATCTAAATAATACTGATTTTTTGAAAAGCGTTGATTTGTGGATGAACCAAATGGTAGATTTCAATGCTACTATGGATGAAGTCGCAAAAAATAGCTATGTTCTTAAAGCTGATTCCATGCAACTCAATTGGGGTGTCGATAATAAAAACATTTATTTTGCAACGGGAAATTCCTTTTTTAAAAGTGCTTTTGCTGAAAAAAGCGACAAGTTGAATGAGGTTGAAGAAGATATTCGTAATTCAGTTTTTTTCGTATATATCAATGTTGAGGGAATAAACGAAAAATTAGAAGAAAAGTTTGATCTTTATAAGAAACTCAATTTCTTGGAATACATTACACTTAAAGCTTCTGACTATAGAAACTACCATTTAACTTTCGTCTTGAAAGAAAAAGGAAAAAATATATGGCAAATACTTTCTGACCAAATATGATATGGATAAAATAACTCTTGTCAATACCTTGCCTATTGTTTTCCAGAACAAAAAGATTATACAAAGTGAGATCTGGAATAAAAATGTTGAATTTCAAAAAAACAAAACATATCTCATTGAGGCAGAATCAGGAACAGGGAAATCCTCCCTTTTAAGTTTTATTTTTGGATATAGAAATGACTATATCGGTGAGATGATTTTTGACCAAAACAATATAAAGCTCTTTTCAAGAAAACAATGGAACCAATTAAGGAATTATAATATCGCACTCATGTGGCAAGAACTAAGACTGTTTCCAGAACTTACTGCTTATGAAAATGTAAAAATCAAAAATTCAATTACTCATCATCAAAAGATTGATACGTTAAGAAAATGGTTTCATATTTTAGGAATCGAAGATAAGATGAATACTTTGGTTTCTAAGATGTCTTTTGGACAACAACAAAGAGTTGCACTTATTAGAACACTTTGCCAACCATTTGATTTTATTCTTCTTGATGAACCTGTTAGTCATCTTGATGATTTTAATGCTGATATTATGGCTCAAATTGTTGCTGAAGAAGCAAAAAAACAAAATGCTACTATCATTGTAACTAGCATAGGTAAAAGAATGAATTTGGATTATGATTCTGTTTTAAAACTTTAAGGAGGGTTTGTCAATGAGTTTGATTTGGAAATTACTAAAAAAACATATTAGCGTTCCTCAATTTGTAGGTTTTTTTATTGCTAATATTATAGGCATGACTATAATTCTTTTAGCTGTTCAATTTTATTACGACATTAAGGCTGTTTATAAGAGTGAGGACAGTCTAATGAAAGATAATTATATTATTATAAATAAAAAAGTTGGAACAATCAATTCTATTACAGGTTCAGATAATTCTTTTAATGAATCTGATATTGACGAGCTCAAAAGCCAACCTTTCGTAAAGAAACTAGGAATATTTACTCCATCGGCATTCAAGGTTACAGCTGGATTTGATATCGATAATTCGATAAATTTCTCTACTGATATGTTCTTTGAATCTGTACCCAATGAGTTTGTGGATGTGGATAAAGATAAATGGATATTCAATAATGATGCAAGAGAATTACCTATCGTCATTCCTAAAAGCTATTTAGACCTATATAATTTCGGATTTGCGCAAAGCCAAAACTTGCCAAAATTATCGGAAGGGGTTCTCGAGGCAATCAAGATTGATATAACTATCAAATCTGGCCTCGACAAGATTTCTTATAAAGGCAATATTGCAGGATTCTCCAATAGATTAAATACAATCCTTGTACCAGAGGATTTTATGCAATTTGCAAACAAAGAGTTTGCTCCAGAAAGAAATGTTGGAATTTCTAGAGTCGTGCTTGTCGTTGAGAATCCTGCGGATGATCGAATTACTTCTTTTCTACAAGATAACAATTATGAAACTGATGAAGAAAAACTTGACGCGTCAAAAACAAATTATTTGTTAAGGATTATTGTGTCTGTTGTTTTAATAGTTGGGGTTATTATTAGCTTGCTTGCTTTTTATATTTTAATGCTTAGCATTTACCTCTTAGTTGAAAAGAATAATTCTAAATTAGAAAACCTCTTGTTAATAGGATATTCTTCAGGGAAAATAGCTTTGCCATATCAAATTCTTACTATACTATTGAATGTTATGGTAGTAATTATCGCTTTTTTGCTTATTATAATCATTAGAAGACAATACTTGAATCTTTTTGAAAATTTCTTCCCACAAATGGTTACTCCATCTTCTTATATAGCCCTTTTTATTGGTTTTATAATACTCATTTTTATGTCTATAATTAATTTTATGGCTATTCGTGGTAAAATAAGATCGATTGGTTGCAAAAAATCATGATTTATAGCATCTCTCTTAATATATATGGATAAATTAAGACAATTATATCAAGATTTTTTCGGATTTGAACCGAAAAAAATTGAACCACTTGCCCTTTCTGGTAGCAATAGAAAATATTTCAGAATCTTTTCTTCTGATAATAGTATTGATAATATGATTGGTGTCGTTGGAACTTCAGTTGAAGAGAACCGTTCGTTTATAAATTTAGCTCAAGCTTTTCGAAGTTGCCATTTAAATGTTCCTATTGTCTATGTACATTCTGAAGATGAAATAAGATATATTCAACAAGACTTAGGAAATACATCGTTATATCAACTAATCACTCATGGACGAGAGAATGGTGGTCTTTACAATGATTTTGAAATAAACATGATACGTAAGGTTATTGCCGAATTACCTAAAATTCAGATGGAGCTTGCTAATGATTATGTTTTTTCATTATGCTATCCAATGAAGAAAATGGATTATAGGAGTGTTATGTTTGATCTTAATTATTTTAAATATTCTTTTCTGAAACTAACTGGTACGGATTTTAATGAAAATAATCTTCAAGATGATTTTGAAAATTTTGCTAACCGATTGATATCTGTTAGAGAATATGGTTTTCAATATAGAGATTTTCAGGCACGGAATATTATGATTGTTAATGAAAAACCATACTACATCGACTTTCAAGGTGGTAGATGTGGGCCAGTCTATTACGATTTAGCCTCTTTCCTATGGCAAGCTTCTTCCAACTTTTCAGATGATATAAGAAAAGATATGATTGATGTATATTTAGATTCGTTAAGTTGTTATATTGATATTGATAAACATACTTTTTTAGCTAATTTGAAACAGTTTGTTCTCTTTAGATTACTACAGGTGCTGGGAGCTTATGGATTTAGGGGATTATGGGAAAAGAAGCAACACTTTATCGATAGCATTCCTTCAGCCATCAGCAATCTAAAAAATATTATTGACAGCAACGCTTGTGATGAATATCCAGTCTTGAAAGAAACGGCTTGTAAGATGATTGATACATACTGCTCTCGACAAAAGTCTCGAATACCTTCTAAAACACAAGCACTTATTGAAAACGATACATCATATTATGCAAAAGCGGTTAAACCGCTTGTAGTAAGAGTCAACAGTTTTTCATACAAAAAAGGTATACCGATAGATGATTCGGGAAATGGAGGAGGGTATGTATTTGATTGTAGAAGTACTCATAACCCAGGAAGGTATGAACAGTTTAAACAACTTACAGGACTTGATCAACCGGTTATAACATTTCTTGAAGAGGATGGAGAGATTCTTAATTTCCTGGATTCTATTTACAAACTTGCTGATTTCCACGTTCAAAGATTTATTGACAGAGGTTTTACTAACTTGATGTTTTCTTTTGGATGTACGGGAGGGCAGCATCGCAGTGTTTATTCTGCCCAACATCTGGCAGAACATATAAATAAAAAATTTGGTATAGAAGTTCATATTTGCCATCGAGAGCAAAACATAAGGCGTATTCTGCCATGTAGATAGTTTGGAACCACCTTAATTTTATTTAATTATATGAATGCGTTAATTCTTGCAGCCGGATTGGGTACCCGGCTCAAACCTTTGACTGATTCCATGCCTAAGGCTTTAGTTGCCGTTAATAATAAACCTCTTATTAGACACCTCATTGAAAGGTTAATCAATGATGGTTTTGACAATGTAGTTGTTAACGTTCACCATTTTGCGCAACAAATCATTGATTATATTCATATTAATAATCAGTTTGGCATCAACATTAAGATAAGTGATGAGTCGGAAATGCTACTCGATACCGGGGGGGCTATAAAAAAAGCTGCTTCTCTTTTCAATGACAATCAACCTTTGTTAGTTCATAATGTTGACATCTTTCATAATGTTAATCTGAAAGATTTTTATATTAAAAATGCTTTCAAAGCCGATGCAATTCTCCTTGTCAGTGATAGAGTAACTTCCAGATATCTTCTTTTTGATGAGGACAACAAACTTGTTGGGTGGACAAATCTTAATACAGGAGAAGTTAAATCTCCATTTCAGAAAGTAAAAGATAATCCTGCGGCTTTTTATCGTTTCGCTTTTTCGGGAATTCATATTTTTTCCCAGGATCTTATTAAACTAATGGATGATTATCCAAAGCGCTTTTCAATAATTGATTTCTACCTCAATGCATGCCAAAAGTATTCTATTATGGCAGTTGTAAAACCGAATCTTAAGCTTCTTGATGTTGGAAAAATTGATTCTTTGAGAATCGCTGAAGATTTTATTTGTTGATTTTTTCTTTTATTTCTGATATCAAACCTTCACATGCGTCTTCCAATAAATCTAATGCATATTCGAAATCACTATCACCACCATAATAAGGATCTGGAACAGATGATACATCATAATTTATGCTATATTCAGTTATCTTATGTACTTTTTGTAATGTTTTTGTAGTGGGGGCAAGTAAACGAAGACGATTTATATTACTGTCATCCATGCCGATAATAATATCAAATTTCTGAAAATCAGAGGGCGCTATCGGACGAGAACGATGGATAAGGATATATCCCCTTTGTCTGGCATGATAACGCATTCTGGAATCCGACAATTCACCTTCATGATAGTCTATTAATCCGGCAGAATCTACTGAAACTATCCCATTTAATTCGTAAGACGTTAATTTCTGACGCATTATTTCTTCAGCTGCAGATGAACGGCAAATATTTCCTAAACAAACAAATAATATTCTAAACATTATAATTAATCTTATTTAAGTCGTTCGTAATGACTAATTTCAATTAATCTACCATCTGCTTTGTCGATGGTCTTAGCTATTATATTTCCATCTGTTGTCTCAATACTTTCAAATATAATATCTAAGGTTTTTATTTGATTTGAAGAACGGAGATAACCACTAAAATGATCATCGTGAACCTGTAGGTCTATTTGAATCTGAGAATTGCTTGTATTCTTTATTCGAAGGTCACGGTATCCGTATGCCACTGTTGCATCAGAACCTAATGGACAAAAACGTGTTTCATCTGTATATAAATCTTTGGAGTGATTATAACGTTCTATAATATCAAATCCGCATAATAAGCTTAAATGGTGAATTATACCAGATGCTTGACATAGACCGCCGCCTCTTTCTAATTGTAACACCCCACCACGAATTCCACGAGACGAAGCAAAGGCATTGCTATTTGGATTACCCACACAACGCCAAAAAGAAAAAACTTCTCCTGGATTGATTATGTAACGACGAATTCTGTCACCTGCCAGACTAAGATTATGTTTTTTCTCTTTTAAAGTAGATGAATGGGTAAATGGTTGTGTGACTTCAATACTATAGGGCAAATCTATTGATTTGTTCGATTTCCTGCAAAATCTCTCTCGGCTGAGTACGTCTTTTATATAGCGATATAATACGTGAGCCTCTTGTTTAGACCATCGGATAAAATCCATCTTTTATTAGGTAATATTTCTTTTTTCAAAGATAATAATAATATTTGTAACTTCCAAATTCGTCTAATTCCCTATGTATATATCTAAATTGTTTTATTTGTTCTATGATATGTTTATTTTATAATTATACTATACTTAATTTTTATATAGTTTTTATATTTGATATATTTGAAGATTTTTATTATTTATTACGTTTTTATTAAAAATACTTGTTATATTTGCATAACCAATAAATATAAACCACTTTCTTTTATGAAATATATTTCACTGCCCATAGAAGAAAATAGAAATCTTTCATTCTATTTGGCAATGGAGGAATTTGTGGCTCGTTACATGAAAGAATATAAAGAATGTTTTTTTATGTGGCAAGTATTGCCGTCTGTTATTTTTGGACGTAATCAACTTGTCCAAAATGAGGTAAATGTGGAATTTTGTAAGCAAAATCACATTAAGATGTATAGACGAAAAAGTGGTGGAGGATGTGTCTATTCAGATATGAATAACATTATGTTCTCATATATTGCTTCTGCAGATTCGATTGGATTTACATTTTACAAGTATATCAACCTAATTGTTGATATGTTACGTAAATTGGGAATAGACGCTCACGGTAATGCCAGAAATGATATTCTTGTCGACAATAAAAAGGTTTCAGGGAACGCATTTTACCATATACCAGGCAGATGTATTGTACATGGTACAATGCTTTATGACACGAATATGAAAAACATGTTGGGGGCTATTACTCCAAATAATCAAAAACTTATATCTAAAGGTGTCAAAAGTATTAGGCAAAGAATCGCATTGCTAAAAGACTATACCACTTTAGATATAACCCAATTTAAAAAGTTTGCAAAAGATAATCTGTGTGACGATACATTCACGCTTTCTATAAATGATTTACAAACTATTACTGAAATTGAAAAGGGATATCTGAGTGATGATTTTATTTATGGCAAAAATCCCAAATATACTATTGTTAAGAAAAGATATTTTGAAGGGGTAGGGGAGATACAAGCTACAATGGAGATAAAGAATGATATTATAAATAGTTTAAATCTAATGGGTGATTTCTTTATTTTATGTGATATTGATTCCATTATTGATAATATTAAGGGTCGAAAACTTAATTACGAGAGTCTGAAGAATGCAATTCCCGATAATTTATCTCATATAATATTGAATCTGAATAAAAATGATTTTTTGAACTTCTTAATTAATTAATATATCATGGATAATAATTTGCAAAACATTAAAAGAACCTGTTTATATGATTCCCATATTGCTTTAGGAGCTACAATGTCTCCTTTTGCAGGGTTTGAAATGCCTATACAATATCAAGGTATTACTATTGAGCATAATGCTGTTAGGCATAATGTTGGAATGTTCGACGTTTCTCACATGGGGGAGGTTGAAATTAAAGGAACTGATGCGGAGAAATATGTTCAACATATATTTACAAACGATATCTCCAATGCTCCTATTGGTAAGGTCTTTTATGGTATGATGTGTTATGAAAATGGGGGAACGGTAGATGACCTGCTTGTTTATAAGATGGATGAAAACGATTTCTTTCTGGTTATTAATGCTGCTAATATAGACAAAGATTTTGAGTGGATGAAGAACAAAGCAAATGGTTTTGATATAATACTTGTTAACCGTTCTGATTATTATGCTCAGATTGCTCTTCAAGGGCCAAATGCACATGATGTTTTAAAAACTACACTGAAAATCGATGGTGATGATTTAACTTTCTATACAGTCAAGACGATAAATAATGTGATCTTGTCTAGAACTGGGTATACTGGTGAGGATGGATTTGAAATTTATGCTTCACATAATATTATCCGTGATTACTGGGATAAACTTCTTAAAGCTGGGGTCACACCATGCGGATTAGGTTGTAGGGATACCCTAAGATTTGAAGTGGGGCTACCGCTTTACGGAAATGAACTTTCTGAGCTAATTTCTCCTGTAATGGCAGGATTATCTATGTTTGTTAAGTTTGATAAAAACGACTTTATCGGTAAACATGCTTTATTAAAACAAAAAACAGAGGGCGTAAAACAGAAAATAGTTGGAATTGAACTTAATGATAAAGCCATACCTCGACATGGATATCCAGTATTATCTAATGACAAACAGGTTGGAACAGTAACAACTGGATATCATACTATTTCATCAGATAAGAGTGTGTGTATGGCTTTAGTTGACTCAGAATTTACTTCAATAGGAACACATCTAGATATTAAGATTAGAAAGAAGGTTTTTCCTGGTACTGTTGTTAAAAAAAGATTTTATGATAAACATTACAAAAAATAATATTTTTTAATAATTTAATTTTTAATATAGTTATGGCTAAGGTTATAGAAGGACTTTACTACTCTGAGTCCCATGAATATATAAGGGTAGAGGGTGAATATGGGTTTATCGGAATTACCGATTTTGCACAAAAAGCACTTGGAAATGTCGTTTATGTCGACATGCCAGAGGTTGATGACGATGTTGAAGCTGGTGAAGATTTCGGTGCTGTTGAAAGTGTGAAGGCTGCAAGTGATCTTATTTCTCCTGTATCGGGAACAGTGGTTGAAATAAATGAAATTTTGGAAGAACAGCCCGAACTCATTAATAAAGATCCATACGAAAATTGGATCATTAAAGTTCAAGTTTCTGATAAAAACCAACTTGAAGAGCTTATGGATTCTAAAGCATACGATGCTTTTTGTGACAAATTAATTTAATAGTATCATATATGTTTAAATATTTCCCTCATACCGACACCGATATCATAGAAATGTTGAAAACTATTGGTGTTGATAACATTGATCAATTGTTTGCAGGAATTAATGATAAGATTCGCTTTAAAAGTGATTATGGCTTGCAATCCGAGATGAGTGAAATTGAAGTGAGACATTTTTTTAATCTTTTAGCTAATCAAAACAAACAACTTACATGTTTCGCTGGTTTCGGAGTATATGATCATTATACACCTTCTGTCATTCCTAATTTATTAGCTAGGTCTGAGTTCCTTACATCCTACACTCCTTATCAAGCTGAAATTTCGCAAGGCACCCTCCATTATATTTTCGAATATCAGTCCATGATGACACAACTTACCGGAATGGATGTTTCGAATGCCTCTATGTATGATGGAACAACGGCTGTCGCCGAAGCAATGATGATGGCTGTTGCTGCTACGAAGAAAACTAATAAGGTACTCGTTTCTGAAGCTATTAATCCTCACACTTTGGAAGTGATGAGTAATTATGCTTTGCATAAAGGTATTGATATACAATTATTGCCAGTGGATGATGGAACAACTGATTTTAGTAACTTAAACAAGGTTTTTTCACAAGGAAGTGTTGCAGCCGTGATTTGTCAACAACCTAATGTATTTGGCGTAATTGAAGATTTTTCAGGAATAGCTGATTTGTGTCATGAAAACAAGGCTTTATTTATTATTGATTCTGTTGCTGCTGATTTAGCTATACTTAAGTCACCTGGTGAGTGGGGCGCAGATATAGCTGTAGGAAACGCACAAAGTCTTGGAATCCCTATGCAGTTCGGAGGACCCTATGTTGGATATATGTGTTGCAATGAGAAATTATTACGAAAGATGCCTGGACGAATTGTGGGAATGACCAAAGATAATCGTGAGCAAAGAGCATTTGTGCTTACGCTACAAGCGAGGGAACAGCATATCAGACGGCAGAAAGCTACATCAAATATTTGTTCTAACCAATCCCTAATGGCACTTTTTGTTACAATATATCTATCATTGATGGGCAAACAAGGACTAAAAGAGGCTGCCGAATTGTCATTTGATGGGGCACACTATCTTTTAGAACAACTTTTAAAGTCTAAAAAATACCAGCTTGTTTACAATAAACCCTTTTTTAACGAATTCTATGTTAAATATGAAGGTGATGATGATCTTCTTTACCAAAGATTTATTGATAATGGATACTTAGGAGGTGTTAAATATAAAGATGGTTTTATTTTTGCTGTTACCGAAAAGAGAACTAAAGAAGAAATTGATAATTTTGTTAAAATTGCAACTTTATGAACAACAGATTATACGGAAATCTTATTTTTGAATTATCAAAAACAGGGAGAAAAGGATACCATCTGCCCAAAAACGTATTTCCTAAATATGATATTCCCGAAAAGGTTAAAAGAGAAAATGAGCCACAACTTCCTGAATGTGATGAACCTACAGTTGTAAGGCATTATACAAATCTATCTTCAAACAATTTTGGAGTCGATAATGGTTTTTATCCTCTTGGGTCTTGTACAATGAAATACAATCCTAAAATTAATGAGGAAATAGCTGCTTTAATACAGTTTCAGAACTTGCATCCCGAACAACCTGAAACCACTTCGAAAGGGGCAAGGCAAATTGTTGACATTTTGGAGAAGGCTCTTTGTGAACTGACTGGATTTTCCTATTTCACTTTTAAACCATTCGCAGGTGCACACGGAGAATTGACGGGCCTGATGACAATTGATAATTATCATCGTCATAATGGAAATAATCAAAGAAAAAAGGTAATCATTCCAGATTCTGCACATGGCACAAATCCTGCTTCTGCTGCAGTCTGTGGATTAGAGGTGATTGAAGTGAAATCTTCGGAAGATGGAACGGTTGATGTAAACGATTTGAAGAGGATAATCAGTGAATATGGTGAAGAAATTTCTGCCATGATGATGACTAATCCTAATACTCTTGGACTTTTTGAGAAAAATATTCCAATAATTGCTGATTTAGTACACGATTGTGGAGCACTCATGTATTATGATGGAGCTAACCTGAATCCTATGTTGGGAGTATGCAGACCGGGGGATATGGGATTTGACATCATGCATATCAATCTTCATAAGACATTCTCGACACCTCATGGAGGTGGAGGACCAGGAGCTGGACCTGTTGGAGTGCGTGATGGTTTACAACAGTTCTTCCCTGTCGTAAGTCCATATTGGGGAAATTTCAATGTACTGATCAAATCCCTTGTATATATATTGACATTAGGAAAAGAGAATATTTCAAATATTGGACCTTTAGCTACTTTAAATGCCAATTATATAAAAGAGTCTTTAAAAGATGTTTATGCATTGCCTATTGATGAACTTTGTTGCCATGAATTTGTTTTTGATGGACTTAAAGACAAATCAACAGGCGTTACTACAATGGATGTTGCAAAGAGGCTACTTGATTATGGATATCATGCCCCTACTATTTATTTCCCTCTTCTTTTTCATGAATCATTAATGATTGAACCTACTGAAAATGAATCTAAGGAAACAATAGACGAGTTTATAAATGTTATGAGATTGATTGCAGAAGAAGCTAAATCGAAGCCTGAAGTTCTTAAGACATCTCCTCACAATACTCCAATCGGAAGAGTGGATGATGTGCTTGCTGCTAAACATCCTGTATTGACATATAAACAATTAAATGATGAACAAAACTGATATTATTATTATTGGTGCAGGTCCTGCTGGTTATAAAGCTGCTGAATATGCTGCTAAGAATGGTTTGACAGTCACTTTGTTTGATTATCAGAAATTGGGTGGTACTTGTCTTAATGTTGGATGCATACCGACTAAAGCACTTGCTAAAAATGCAGATTTAATGATAGACATAAAACAAGCTCAACTATACGGGTTGACTAATTTGCAATATACAATTGATTATCAGGCTGTTGTTGAACGAAAAAATGCTGTTGTCAAGTCTTTGGCTGAAGGTGTGGAATTGCTTATGTCTAACCCTCATATTAAAATTGTTAGAAGCAAGGCTTCGATTGTTGATGCGTTTAGTGTTGAGGCTGATGGTGTATTATATTCAGCTAATAATATTATTATAGCAACTGGCGCTGTTAATAAGAAACTACCTAATAATATTTGTAAAACAAATGACGTGCTTGACTCAACAGACATGTTGAATATTACAAATCTTCCAAAATCGCTTTGCATTATTGGAGCTGGGGTAATCGGTTTGGAGTTTGCCAGTATTTTCAATGCTTTCGGCGTTGAAGTGTCTGTTGTTGAATTTTTGAAAGAATGTTTACCCTCGATAGATTCAGATATCGCAAAACGCCTAAGAAAGTCTCTTGAAAAGCGGGGAATTTCTTTCTATATGCAATCTGCTGTTGTAGATATTAATAAAAATATTGTTACTTTTATTAATAAAAAGCAAATACAACAATCTATTAACGCTGAAAAGGTTTTGGTTGCTGTCGGACGTATGCCTAATACATCCGGATTGAATTTGGACTCTGTAAACGTTGATTTAATTCATGGAGCAATTCCAGTTTCCGATGATTCTTTTAATGTTATTGATAATGAACATAATATTATTGAATCATTATATGCTGTTGGTGATGTTAATGGTAAACAATTATTAGCACATGCTGCTGAAATGCAGGCAATTCATGTTATTAATCAAATACTTGGAATAAAAGATAATATCAGATTTGATATTATGCCTGCTGCCATATTTACTAATCCTGAAGCCGCTACTGTTGGTTATTCTGAGAATTTATGTAAAGAAGAGGGAATCGAATATTCTATTAAGAAAGCATTCTGGAGAGCTAATGGAAAAGCATTGGCAATGAATGAATCTGATGGCTTGCTAAAACTGATTGTTGACAACAATGGGCTTATCATTGGTGCTCATGCGTATGGTGCACATTCGGCTGATATTATTCAGGAAATTAGTGTTCTTATGTGTTCAAATATAAATATAGGGCAAATGAGAGATATGACCCACATTCACCCTACATTTTCTGAAATTATAAGAATGGCAATCGAATAATTGCTACATCCTCTTCCACATTCGTAGTTCCTTCTTCTTCCATTTTTCCATCCATGGAATACGAATACTACCTGTGTGACGGTTTATTTTTAATGGTAACCATATATAGCGGCTGTCGGATAAATTCTTCTTGTTCCACATGTCGAAGCAGGCGATAAATTTACCATGCGAAGGATTTACTGGTATCACGTATGTGCTTTGACCATAAAATGTCTTATCGGAATCATTGCCTACACATGGGTTGCCTAACACAGTCCATTCTCCTGTTAAACTATCTGCAACAGCTAATTCTGCTTCATTTGGATCCCATCCAGTACATCCTGAAGATAGCATATAATACTTGCCATTATATTTGAATAATGCCGGAGCTTCACGTGATTGTCCTATAAAACGACGGACATAGAAACCATCTGGTTTGAGATAATCTTTCGTTAACCGGTTTATGTGGATTGTTTGATTGTTTTCTGAAGAACATATCTGATAACAAATGCTGTCATCATCAACAAACAGTGTCTGGTCACGGCTCATCGATTCATTCGGACGGAATGAACCAAGATATTTAAAAGGTCCAACTGGAGTGTCACTGACAGCTACACCTGCACATGCCTTGCTATAATCAGCACTTTCAGCATGTACCCACATAACGAATTTGTTTGTATGAGGATTGTAGACTACCTTTGGCCTTTCTATTACTTTGGAAGGATGAAGATCGCTATTTGGATCATTAACTTCGGGTTTTAGAACTACGCCTTCAAATCTCCAATTCAACAAATCTTTAGAACTGTAGCAACTTACTCCGCCTACGTCTGTACGATAACATTCCCATGTAGCCCATCCAGGTAGCGTGGTTTCTCCTACTTTATATTCTCCATACCAGTAATAGGTCCTCTCATATTTCATTATGCCACCACCATGAGCATTAATTGCGTTGCCTTCTATATCATACCAAACTTGTTTGGGGGTGAAATAGAATGTACGATGACGAGTCGATTCTTGACTAATACATGCAATACTGCAGCTCAACGCATAAAAACTAATAATTACTCTTTGAATATTCATTTATGATAATATGTTTGAATTAAGTATTAAGCTATAGTTTGTAATTGGGGTTAATATATTGTTTATTATTTTATAATTATTTTCTTCACAGATTCACCAGATTTAATTATGTATATTCCTGAGGGGAGAATATTACTATACTCCAAATCAGGTGCTGTGGTTATAAGAACTCCATTCAAATTATAAATCTTAACAGAGGATTTATTTATAAACAATGGTGTACTTATTGATGTGGCATCTTTTATTACAACATGAATCTGATTACTCCAATCTGATAATAAATTGCCATCGGATGACTTCACTCTATACCAATATTCAAGTCCTTCTAATCCACTGAATAAATATGAATTGCCGTCTATACCCTTATACATGGTAGTGGTTGTAGATTGGCTTTTACCAGATTCCTTTCCTAATGAAAGAACTGATTCTATATCCGACGTAGTTGATAATCCATCGATTATTACAATTTGGTTAATAATTGCACGATAGTCATTACCAGTAGTTGTTATAGTTACACTTTCGGATTCATTGTTATTATATGGAAAACTTACAACAATTCCCTCACCTTTGGTTGATATTTTTTTTGTTATATTTCCACATCTAACATTAAACTCTGCTGAAGGAAGTGTAGCATATGGTGTCCCCTTAATATAAATCGTCAATGTACCAGAACTAATGTCATTGATCGTGGGAGTTGCTATACTGCCTGGTTTTGTTGTTGTACCTAATTTTATTGTGGAATTGCCTGTAGAGGAAATAACAGAACCACTCCATCCAGGCACTTGTGTATAATCGCCTAAACAGGTGCTTAAGTCTGTATTATTATTTAATGTTGATAATGCAGAAAAATCTTCTTTAATCTTAATAGTAAATTCTGTTTCACAAAGTGATTGAAGCTCCAATATGTAGCTGCTGGCACCTTCCACAATTTCCCAATTTGCCTGAAAACTACTTGCTGTTATATCTGACGCAGGAAGTGATATGGGAGGATTTAGAGATTTGCCTCCATTAAATACAAACGATATTAAACTATCTGTCTCTGTTATTTCTTCTATAGGTTTGTTCATTAATTTTTGGTCATCCGAATTAGCACTATATAGGATCGCGGAAGGCGTACTCTCATTGGTAAGAGAATTGTTTGGCATGTCTTCTTCTTTTTCTATTTTTAGTGGATACGGATCACCCGCTAAAGATAAACTAGTGGTTTCGTTGTCTGCTGGTATAATAGTGCATCGTTGACGATCTTTAATTACATTCACTTTATTATTGTCCCAGATTTGTTCGTCATAGTCTATATGTTGAATTAATAAACCATGACCAGATGCATAGGTGTTCCACGATTTTTTCTGTATATTGGTTAGCATATAGTATTCTTTACTATTTCCAGAATTGTATATAATGTAGCATTCATCTGAATCTGTAATGGACGGCATGTTGTTTATTTTACATCCTTCCGATAATTCAATAGGCTCTAACCAACCAGCATACCAACGCTCGTAAGAAGTAAATCCACATGGGACGCATCCATTATGATTGTAACACCCATAGTCCATTAACGACCAACAGTCCATGCCAAAATTGTTGCCTGATGTATCGTAAAAATCAGGCAAACCAAGACAATGACTGAATTCATGACAAGCAGTGCCTATACCATCGATTGTACTACCACTTGTTCCAGATAATTCATTGCTACACGCATAAGTGTTAATCTTTACACCGTCAAGAATCAGAGCTCCACTACCATCACCATACTGTTTTGCTGATTCTAAATCCCATTCATGAGGCCATATTGTATTTTTAGGTGCACCTGAGGCTTCACCGTAACCTGCATATACTACATAAACTTGCTCCACTTCGCCATCACTATCCCAATCGTAAACTGAATAATCAACGTCTTTATCGGCTGATTTGCATGCTTCAATTATCATTTCGGCTGCATGGCTATCATCACCTTTGGAGTTATTGGTCCCATAGTAATGCATGGAATCTGTTAGCTCGTATGGACCAACTACATCAAAGTCTATTCCTAGTTGATTATAACTTTGATCCATAAAGTAGTCGCGAACGGAGCCTATATGATTATTCGAATTATAACCTTTTTGATTAAATTGTTTATTAAGTCGAGATTGAGCATCTCGATATGACATCTTTTTATCTATAAAATTAACCAAGATAACCAATCCCCTCTTAATATTAGTTTGAATATGTGAATTAGACTTTCTACGATTATTGTCAAATATAGAACGCATCTTGGATGCACGAGATAAGCGAGCGTAGTTCCTGCTTTCATAACGTTCTGACCATAGAGAGTTAATGGAGTGGGGCAATGAAGAACTGAAATTCAAAAAAGATGATTCTGTTAAACTTCGTTCGCGTTTATTGTGAGCTAAAAAACCAGTGGATATTAAATTCCCTTTGTCAATCTTACAATAATAAAGTGAACCGTCTTCTCCTTCTATCAAAGGAAAACCGTCTTCTGTTACATAATAGTGTAATACCTCATCTCCTCTAAGATAAACTATTAGTTCGCTCCCATCATGTTGACGTACAGTTTTGGATATTCGTTTGGCTGGAACTGCATAAATTATTGTTGATACTATCAACATGTAAATTGTAAAAAGTGTTTTTTTCATTATTCAAAAGCTGTCATATTTGCGGCGTCACGTACTGCTTGTATTTGATTCTTTGTAATCGTGGTTGTCGTTATATTGAGAATGTGCTCTATACGGTTTACATTCAGTGTCTCTACTTTGTTGTCTATCATTCGATAAGTGCCATCACCAGGAACCTGTATTACTACACCCTTTTGTGTGCCTGGCAGTTTTGCCTCTTTCATACTGCGAATTGGCTTAATTCCC
>Ga0247611_10000423_pt1 | contig 85980 bp, 77 predicted proteins | sample 177DNAGHGhighgp2_FD_192422 | JGI IMG/M metagenome (GOLD analysis project Ga0247611, IMG submission 192422) | Sheep rumen microbial communities from Palmerston North, Manawatu-Wanganui, New Zealand - 1770 DNA GHGhigh gp2 | ecosystem: Host-associated > Mammals > Digestive system > Stomach > Rumen...
CTGTAGCACCTTACAAGCATGATTTTTTTGCTAATTTCTTGAATTTCTGGTGAACTACTGGTGAACTCACTTTTTCATTTTTTCTCGAATTTTCCATTGTCGTTTGATTCGTTTATATTATATTTGCAGTTGAGAATTCATATAGGGTTATAGGTTATGGATGCCATTCGCCTGTCCCTGTGAAATTCTTCTATTCTCTCAAACTACAGGTGAAAAGAATAGAGCATATTATCAGAAATTAGTAGAATATTATATCAACAAACAATAGGCCAAAACAAGCGTATTAGAATATGAATGTCAGAATATTTGCAATTATATTTATATATTCATTCATTGTGTGTTCTTGTAACCATGTTCATACCGATGGTAAGAATCCAAAGGAAGAATCCGCGTTATCTCAATTGAATTCTACAGACAATGAAAGCGAGATGCAATCAAACGGCCAAGGTTATGAGTATCACTTAGATTTTGAGTCTATGTGTGAATTAATGGAAGAGACAGAAGAGAAAAACATTATTAAGGATACAATCACCGATAGTGATTTTGACGGCTTGATGCAACGTTACTTCAGGGAACATCTTTCCTATCCGAAGACGGGTGAAGAGTTTTGTAGGAAATACTACATGAAAGACAAATTGAATGGCTATGATTATTTGATGTCGACTTGCGACTACGCAGGAGATCGTGAAGATTTCGTCCATCCCCATCTGCTCACCTATCAGCAATACAACGAATTAATGGATAAACTGTATGAGGATATCTATCAACAATATCAAAATCCATTGCATCCATATTACGGATTGTTTATGAATAATTATTCGCTCCCTTTCATATTGAAACCTGATTGGCAGTACATCTACCGCTCTCAATCTGATATCACCTTTTCGATAGAAGGCGACAAGCTGCTGATGAAGAATGCGGCAGATGGAAGAATCTTTGCAACAGAAAATTATTTGTATACATTACCTCGTTATATTGAAGATATGCATGGCATACCCTTTGACGTAAGACGAATAACGAATCTGAACGAACTTCGCCAAACTTATGCCTACACGTCCGATTCCATTCAGATAGAGTTGTTGCAATTTTATGAGTATGAAGATATGACAAAAGAAGATATAGCGTACAAAATTCATATAGCATATAGGATTCAAAAGAATATCAACCAAATCATATTAAACATATACAATAAATCCATCTCGAATTCCGCAAACATTCAGTCGAAGAAATGTATCCTACACTATAAAAAATCAGGTGAGATGACAGATTTCTTCACAGGTGACCCCGCTCCAATAGTATTTGCCAGAAATAAGGAACTGACGAGTTACTTGGAACACCTCATGTCATTGAATCCTCGAATAGCATTTATCCAATTTGAAGCATTTGAAATTGAAAGATGACCAATACAACAGACTGACAGAGCTAATCAGCCAGCCATACGTATCCAAACCAATCACAAGGTATCATTATAATAAATAGAATGATAAGAAAAGATAAAAGAACTCGCATCACGGAACATGTGTATGCAGCGGATGGAAGGAAGAAAGAACCTCACCCCAACCTTCTATGAATAATCTTACCTTGCAGAAGGAGCACCAAAGGAGCACTAAAGGAGGACCAAAGGAGCACCAAAGGAGCACCTGTGAATTAGTGAATTGAAAAGGGACAGCATTATACAGCCAAAATAATTGGAGAAAAAATCAAAAGGAGTGAGTGTTTGGTTTGTAGCAAGCAAAAGGACGGTTTTCTGCGAGCAAGCGTGGGTTATGCTCCGATAATGCTGGGTTATTGGAATGGGGGAAAGACCCTCCCCCTTGCCCCTCCCTCTATGGAGGGGAGATGGCCCCCAAATCCCCTTTAGGGGGAGGAATGGGGTGCATACATGAGATAGGGCTTCCGCCCTATCCTAAATTATTTCGCCCCGTTGGGGCTGGGTAAACCATGAAACCCCGTAGGGGTGACATAACAAAGGATAGGGTGTCAACCCTATCGGAACGACACCCCACCACCCAAAAGCGCTGTAAGTGCGACATAATATTTCGCCCCTACAGGGCGATGGGTGGGGTGATTAAAGCGAAATAGGGCTTCCGCCCTATCCTAAATAATTTCGCCTCGTTGGGGCTAAGAAAATCGTAAATTCATGTTAGGTCTTAGTTAGGTCTTAGTTACCTCTTTAGAGACCCGAAAACTCGACCACAAGTATCTGCAGATCCATTTTTAGGGCATTTTATGTTAGGTCTTTGCGAATTCCATATTATTCTGCATTTTTCATCGGATCATCCTAGGAATTTGGCACACCGTATTTCGAAACGGTCCCACACTGGGACTGAAGTGGTCCCATATTGGGAATCATATGTTCCCATACTGGGAATAAAGCGGTCCCATATTGGGACTAAGAACTAAAAGCCCCTCCCCCTTCGCACTCCCCTAAGGGGAGGGAGGGGAGTAGGAACTGTCAACCGTAAACTGTAAACTAAGTTGTGGGAAACAAAAAAGCTTAGTGAAAATGGCACAAACAGACTTTCTGTGGCAAAAAGACAGCTAAAAGCACATTTTCTTTGACTTTTATTTTGTGGAATGCATAAAATAGTGTAATTTTGCACCGTATTTAAGAACATAGGTATGAAATCTATTAGCATCATCGGCATTATTCTACCACTACGACTTAGTAAGCTCGGAGTGAGAGAGGCTGTGTTTAATAAATAACAGATGATGTTTCATAGATAAAAAACGAATAGAATAAGCCTTTCTTGCTCCGAGCGAGAGGGGCTTTTTGTAATAGACCCTTGCCCCTCCCTTTAGGGCGGGGAGTAGGATGAAGGTGGAATGATATAATAGAAAATAGTAAATTGTTAAATGGTAAATATAAAGATGGATCGTTTATTGATTTTTGACACAACATTACGTGATGGGGAGCAGGTTCCAGGATGCCAGCTCAACACGGTAGAGAAGATTCAGGTTGCCAAGCAACTGGAGATGTTAGGCGTCGATGTCATCGAGGCAGGATTCCCTATTTCAAGCCCTGGTGACTACAACTCGGTAATAGAAATCTCGAAGGCTGTGACTTGGCCTACCATTTGTGCACTGACTCGTGCTGTCGAGAAGGACATCGATGTAGCAGTGGAGGCTTTGCAGTATGCAAAGCATAAGCGTATTCATACAGGTATCGGCACAAGCGACTCGCACATCAAGTATAAGTTCAACAGCAACCGCGAGGAAATCATCGAGCGTGCTGTAGCTGCCGTGAAGTATGCACGCAGATTTGTTGACGATGTGGAATTCTATGCTGAGGATGCAGGACGTACAGACAACGAATACCTGGCACGTGTCATCGAGGCTGTTTGCAAGGCAGGTGCAACCGTTTGTAACATCCCCGACACGACTGGTTTCCGTATTCCAAACGAATATCATGAAAAAATTAAGTATCTCTATGAGCATGTCGATGCATTCGCCGCAGGCAAGTCAATTCTGTCAACCCACTGCCATAATGACCTCGGTATGGCTACAGCCAACACCGTAGCTGGTGTGTTGGCTGGAGCACGTCAGGTGGAGGTGACCATCAATGGTATCGGAGAGCGTGCAGGTAACACGTCGCTTGAAGAGGTTGCCATGATTTTCAAGACCCATCCCGACCTCGGTATTGAGACGAATATCAACACCACCAAGATCTATCCTACCAGCCGTATGGTGTCGAGCCTCATGAACATGCCGGTTCAACCCAACAAGGCCATCGTGGGACGCAATGCGTTTGCTCACTCAAGCGGTATTCATCAAGATGGAGTGCTGAAAAACGCATCTACCTACGAGATTATGGACCCCAAGGATGTGGGTATCGACGAAGCATCAATCGTACTGACAGCACGTTCGGGACGTGCAGCCCTGAAACATCGCCTGCACATCAATGGTGTTGATGTTGATGATGAGAAACTCGACAAGGTATATCAATCATTCCTCGAACTTGCCGACAAGAAGAAAGAGGTGACTGATGACGACATCCTTGTTCTGGCTGGTGCAGAGCGCACAGAGGCTCACAACATCAAGCTCGATTATCTGCAAGTAACGACAGGTAAGGGTGTACGTAGTGTAGCATCAATCGGATTGCAAATTGCAAACGAGCATTTCGAAGCAGCTGCTACTGGAAACGGTCCTGTCGATGCTGCCATCAAGGGATTGAAACGAATCATCAAGCGCGACATGACCCTCAAGGAATTCACCATTCAGGCAATCTCAAAAGGCTCAGACGACCTTGGCAAGGTACACATGCAGGTGGAGTACAACAACCACATCTATTATGGTTTCGGAGCAAACACCGACATCGTGACTGCCTCTGTCGAAGCATATATTGATTGTATCAATAAGTTTAAAGATTAAAGACCCCCTCTGCCCGTTGGGCATCTCCCCCTCTATGGGGAGAAAAACAAAAAAAGTCTCTCTCTATGTTACGTGATTTCCAAACAGCGAGTTCTGATAGGTACGCTTTGTTAAAGGAATACGCTCACAAGAACAGAAACAATCCAACAAATGCAGAAATCTGTTTATGGCAAAGGTTGCGTGGGAGAGAGCTTGGCGCGAAATTCAAACGGCAACACATCATTTATGATTATATTGTTGATTTTGTATGTTTAAAGAAAAGGTTAGTAGTGGAAGTGGATGGTGCTTATCACTATACAAAGGAGCAATCGGAAATCGATATCTATAGAACAAATAATTTGGAACTGTTTGGTTTTCGAGTGATTCGATTCACCAATGAGGAGGTAATAAACGAAACAGAAAAAGTAATTCAAAGAATAATGGAAGCAATGGAAGAAAACAAAAACGTAAGCAACTCAAATAATTCTCCCCTTAGAGGGGGAGATGTCCGTAGGACAAAGGGGGTCTTGTCTCTCTTCGACAAAATCTGGAACGCTCACGTAGTGCAGCAGGTGGAAGACGGACCTACTCAGTTGTATATCGACCGTCTGTACGCTCATGAGGTGACCAGTCCTCAAGCATTCGACACACTAAGAGACAAAGGAATCAAGGTGTTCCGTCCTGACCACGTGATAGCAATGCCTGACCATAATACACCCAGTGATCAGCAAGAACGCATAGACGACCCAATAGGTCGCAAACAGGTGGAGACACTCAAGGCTAATTGCGAAGAGTTCGGCATCAAGCACTTCACGATGGGCACCAAAGACAATGGTATCATCCATGTCGTAGGTCCTGAGAAGGCACTCTCTTTACCTGGTATGACCATCGTTTGCGGAGACTCTCACACATCGACACATGGTGCTGTAGGTGCTATCGCAATGGGTATCGGCACATCAGAGGTGGCTCAAGTGCTTGCTTCACAATGTATCCTTCAGTCAAAGCCCAAAACAATGCGTATCAACATAGAGGGTGAGTTGCAGCCAAATGTTACAGCAAAAGATGTTGCTCTCTATATCATGGCTCAGATGACTACAAGCGGAGCTACGGGTTATGCAGTTGAATATGCAGGAAGCACAATTCGCAACATGTCGATGGAAGGACGCCTGACACTTAGCAACCTCAGCATTGAGATGGGAAGCCGTGCAGGATTGATAGCTCCTGATGAAACGACTTTTGCGTACCTCAAAGGACGTGAATACGCACCCAAGGGTGCAGAATGGGATAAGGCGGTTGAAGAATGGCGCAAGTTGAAGAGCGACGACGATGCTGTATTTGATAAAGAGGTGACATATCGTGCAGAAGATATTGCCCCTCGAATCACATACGGAACCAATCCAGGTGCTGGTATTGCTGTCGATGAGTGCATTCCAACCATCGAACAGATTGACGAAGCCGATCGCGGTCAGTTCTTGAGCATGCTCGACTACATGCAGTTCCAACCAGGACAAAAGCTTGAAGGAACACCTGTTGACTATGTATTCCTCGGCGCTTGTACCAATGGTCGTATCGAAGACTTCCGTGCTTTCGCCTCTGTCGTAAAAGGCAAAAAGAAAGCAGAAAACGTAGTTGCCTGGCTTGTTCCGGGTTCATGGTTGGTTCGCCAGCAAATTATCGACGAAGGAATTGACAAGGTGCTTGCTGACGCAGGCTTTGAACTCCGTCTGCCTTCATGTTCAGCTTGTCTAGCAATGAATCCAGACAAAGTACCTGCTGGTAAACTGGCTATTTCGACTTCAAACCGTAACTTCGTAGGACGCCAGGGACCTGGTGCACGCACCATCCTCGCATCACCACTTACCGTTGCGGCAAGTGCCATTACAGGAGTAGTAACCGACCCGAGGAAGATTTAAAGCCCCCTCTGCCTGTTAGGCATCTCCCCCTCTATGGGGGAGAGAAATACCCAAACAGATTGTTTCAATAAGTTTTAAGATTTAGAGAAAATGGCAAAAGAAAAATTTAACATCATACAATCAACCTGTATACCCATTCAGATTGATAATTGCAACACAGACTTGATTATTCCGGCAAGATACCTTGCCAGTACCACTCGAGACCCAAAGTTTTTTGGAGATGCCTTCATGCACGACCTACGCTATGATGCAGATGGCAATCCCGTAGCTGACTTTGTCATGAACCAACCAGCTTACAGTGAAGCACCTCATAAGGGAGTTCATGAGATTATCGTAGGAGGTCAGAACTGGGGGTCAGGATCGAGTCGTGAACATGCCGCTTGGGCCATTGCCGGCTATGGAGTGCGTGTGGTTATCTCAAGTAGCTTTGCTGATATCCACCGTAACAACCTACTCAACTGCTTTGTTCTGCCGGTAATCGTCACACCAGAGTTTCAACAGGAACTGTTTGCAAGCATCGCTGCCGACCCTCAGACGCAAGTCAAGGTAGATGTACCCAACCAAACAGTCACAAACCTTGCTACAGGTCATTCAGAGCATTTCGACATCAACTCATACAAGAAGTATTGTCTCATGAACGCTTATGACGACATCGACTTCTTGCTAAGCAATAAAGATAAGATAGAGAAATATGAAATGACCCACCCCTGACCCCTCCCTGTAAGTGAGGGGAATAGTCACTAATTAGCGTTAAAACAATATGAGTTTCAAGACTGCGGCACCAGATAGATATGGGTTGTTGAGGGAGTTCGCTCGTAAGAATCGGAAAAATGCAACACTTGCCGAACAGGTACTTTGGGAAGAACTCAGAGAGAAAGAATTAGGAGTCCGTTTCTTGAGACAACATATCATTGGTGATTATATCGCGGATTTCATAGCGTTGGAAGTGGGGTTAATCATCGAGGTAGATGGTTCATATCATTCTGAACCTCAACAGGAAGAAGATGACGAACGAAGAACTAGAAAATTAAAAACTATGGGGTTTGATGTAATACGTTTCACCAACGAAGATGTTCTATATAACACAAACAAGGTGATAGATGATATCATTCAAAAACTGCAAGAATATGAATAATCAGCAGCAAACAACATCTAACGGAGTATATACCCCCCACCCTTGCAGGGAGGGGTATGGAGGAGGGTCCACTATCGAAATAATGGACACAACACTCCGTGACGGTGAACAAACCAACGGAGTATCGTTTGTACCTCATGAGAAGCTCATCGTGGCTCGCATGTTGCTGCAAGACCTCAACGTAGATCGTATTGAGGTCGCATCAGCACGTGTGTCCGACGGAGAGAAAGAAGCTGTACGCAGCATCTGCAAATGGGCACGTATGGCAGGAAAGCTTGACAGAGTGGAGGTGCTAGGATTTGTCGACGGAACGACATCTATTGATTGGATTGATGACTGCGGATGCCAGATTATCAACTTATTGTGCAAGGGCAGTGAGCGCCATTGTGTCTATCAACTCGGCAAAACACTCGAAGCACATTTAGCCGACATCCATCAATCCATCAACTATGCCCACCAGAAGGGAATTTCAGTCAACATCTACCTCGAGGATTGGAGCAACGGCATGAAAGATAATGCTGATTATGTATTCCGATTTGTTGATGCCCTTAAGGATACAGGAGTGAAACGTTTTATGCTTCCTGACACACTTGGCGTCCTCAACCCGATGCAGACGACCGAATATATACGTCAAATGGTAGAACGTTTCCCTCAACTACACTTCGACTTCCACGCACATAATGACTACGACCTTGCTACAGCAAACGTAATGGCAGCTGTGGTTGAAGGATGTAAGGGTGTGCACACATCTGTCAACGGATTGGGAGAGCGAGCAGGTAATGCTCCACTCAGCAGCGTACAGGCAATCCTGAAAGATCAATTGGGCGTGAAGACCAATATCAACGAGGTGAAACTCAACGAAGTCAGTCACCTTATCGAGAGTTACTCAGGTATCGCCATTCCGTCGAACAAACCCATTATCGGCGAGAATGTGTTTACACAAGTAGCTGGCGTACATGCTGATGGAGACAATAAGAATAATCTCTATTGCAACGACCTGCTTCCTGAGCGATTCGGGCGTAAGCGTGAGTATGCGTTAGGAAAGAACAGCGGAAAAGCCAACATTCTGAAAAACCTCGAAGAACTCGGATTGGAACTAACGCCAGAGCAAACACGTCGCGTCACAGATCGCATCATTGAGTTGGGCGACAAGAAGCAGATTGTAACACAGGAAGACCTACCATATATCGTGAGCGATGTGCTCAAGCATAGCACTCCAGACGAGAAAGTCAAATTGCTGAGCTATATGGTCAGCACAGCTTACGGCCTCAAACCAATGGCAAGCGTGAAACTTGAAGTCAATGGTGAGGTTTATGAGGAGTCGGCAATGGGTGACGGTATGTACGATGCGTTCGTTCATTGTGTACGCCACATCTATCGCGACCGTCTCCATCGCACGTTCCCATGGCTCACCAACTACGTGGTTACCATTCCACCTGGAGGTCGAACGGATGCCCTCGTTCAAACATCCATATCATGGACGTATGAGGACAAGTCCTATCGCACTCGTGGCCTTGATGCCGACCAGACAGAAGCTGCCATAAAAGCGACTATCAAAATGCTGAATTTGATAGAGCCATAAGAAAATCTCAAAAACTCTACTAACGAAAACTATTTATAAAAAGATAAAACAATGAAACTTAAGATTGCTGTTCTTGCGGGCGATGGAATCGGCCCAGAAATTATGGAACAAGGCGTGAAGGTGATGAGCGCCGTTTGTGAGAAATTCGGACATGAAGTTAGTTATAAGGAAGCATTGTGTGGAGCACATGCCATCGATGAGGTTGGAGATCCATTCCCAGAAGAGACATTCCAAACATGTATGGAGGCTGATGCAGTTCTCTTTGCCTCTGTAGGTGACCCAAAGTTCGATAACAATCCCAACGCAAAGGTACGTCCAGAACAGGGTTTGCTGGCAATGCGTAAGAAACTCGGACTATTTGCCAACATTCGTCCAGTAGAGACCTTCGAATGCTTGGTACATAAATCACCACTCAAAGACGAACTTGTACGTGGTGCGGACTTCATCTGCATCCGTGAGTTGACTGGTGGTATGTACTTTGGAGAAAAGAAAGAAGGTACAGATGTTGCATACGACACCAACTACTACACTCGCAAAGAAGTTGAGCGTATACTTCGTGTTGCCTATCAGTATGCCATGCAGCGCCGCAAGCACCTCACAGTGGTTGATAAAGCCAACGTACTGGCATCAAGCCGTTTATGGCGTGCTGTTGCGCAAGAGATAGCACCTCAGTATCCAGAAGTCACTACCGACTACATGTATGTAGATAATGCGGCTATGCGTATGATTCAAGAACCCAAGTTCTTCGATGTGATGGTTACAGAGAACACCTTTGGCGATATTCTCACCGATGAAGGCTCTTGTATCACTGGTTCGATGGGACTCCTGCCTTCTGCTAGTACAGGTGAACACACACCAGTTTTTGAACCTATTCATGGTTCATGGCCACAGGCAAAAGGCCTCAATATCGCTAACCCATTAGCACAGATCCTCTCTGTAGCTATGCTCTTTGAGTATTTCAACCTCAAAGAAGAAGGTGCACTCATCCGTAAGGCTGTGAATGCAAGCTTAGACGCCAACGTGCGTACGCCAGAGATTCAGGTCGAAGGAGGCGCTAAGTATGGCACAAAGGAAGTTGGTGAGTGGATTGTTGATTATATCAAGAAAGCGTAGATATCAAGTAATCTTAGAGGAAAAGAAAACTTAGGGATGACCATTTTCGCTGACATTGAGCCGGCGTATCATCCAAGCCATATTACGACCGAGGGTATGCATTGTTTGCATACCTTCTTCGTCTTGAGCCACCTGTCCTGGAGCATGCCCATAGGCTAAATTCCAGTACTGCGAGCTGACTACAGGCATTTCCATTATGGTGAAATACTTATTCAGGCGGTCAAAGGTAGCAGTTGCTCCTCCCCGACGACATACAACCACACAAGCTCCAGGCTTGAAACGTAACTCACGTCCCAAAGAGTAGAATACTCGGTCGAGAAGAGCACATAATGAACCGTTAGGGCCTCCATAATAGACAGGCGAACCGATTACCAATCCATCTATACCGTCCTTTATGCTTCGCATCACTCTGTAGTAGAGGTCATCGTGAAACGTACACCGTCCACCATTCCTCCCACACATATCACAAGCAATACAACCTTGCACGGCTGCCTTGCCAATCGAAATAATCTCTGTGTTAATGCCCTCATCGTTCAACGACTTTGCAACTTCGTTCAGTGCAGTAAACGTGTTACCATTCTCATGAGGACTTCCATTGATGAGCAATACTTTCATATTCTTTAGGAGTTTGTTTGATTACCAGAAAAGCCATCTTCCTATCGACTATAGGTGCATTCGCCTATGTAATGTCCGAAGAAGAAGATGGCTTTCAATATGTTAGCACTTAGGGGTTACACTACTTAGAATCTATAGCCAATACTAACCATCGGAACATGGCCATCTCCGAAAAGACCTGGCTGATACTTATATTCTCCAGCAAGGAACAAGTTGTTCTGGAAGTTGTACTGAATACCTGCACCAAGCTGGATACCACCATCTGTTTCCGTATCAGCTCCATCTGCACTTCCGAATGACAATCCATATCCAAGGAGCGGATAGATTCTAACGTCTTCACCGATATTAAACAGATAATGAACATTCAACCCAACGACGAAATCCGAAAAACCATCCTTCTTTGGGTGATAAATACCTTCCAAATCCAAACGCCAATGATTCGTCAAATTGTACTGACCAAAAACACCGATACCAAAACGCGTTGAGGTTTCATTGATACTCAAACCCTCAATCTTTATCTTTGAGATTGTCGCACCACCACGCAAACCAACTGCGAAGTTACCTTTCTCCTGAGCTTGTGCACTCATACTGAGCAGAGCCACACACATTGCAATTAATAGTTTTTTCATGTTTGTATGATTTTAATGAAATTAAAAACTGATATAAATAAGATTTCTATTTGTTTTACTTGTTTTATCTATCGTATGAACCATTTATTGAAACCAGCGTTTACCTTCGGATGTAATGACTGCATCGTAGCCATAAACATCATTCCAGAACTCCACATTACCATTTTCCGGATTAGGATAGGCTGTATAGTACACAATATAGAGGGGCATAGAGGGCTTTACAGCACGCTGACGGATGAGTCGTAGCGGACGTCGATCGTCTTGATGCTCCTCCAGATACTTCTTTCCGCGCTCGGTTTCTGGTTTGATATCCATCGAAAGCCTCAATTGATCTACGTCCCATTCTTCCATATCAGGCATTAAGAAGCATGCAAGCTCGAATGGTTTTTGAACACGTACACACCCATGCGAGAGGGTTCGTTGCTCAAGATTAAATGCGCTACGATTACTGGTGTCGTGCAGATAGACGGAGAAGTTGTTGGGGAATCGGAACACGATACGTCCCAATGAGTTGCCAGCTCCTCCTCGCTGCCCCACTCTCAGCCGGCCGGATTTCAGTTGGCTAACACCCACTCGTGCTGGATTGAGCGTATCGCCTGTACTCATATCTACGATGTAATAGCGATTACGGGCAAAGTAGGCAGAGTCGCCTGCATGAACCGACACTTCGTTCTTGATGATGTTGGGTGTGATAATCCAATCGGGGTTCACTTCCACACGATTGATGTCGCTCTGTAGCAAAGGGGTTTTGGTGCGTGTCTTTCCGAAACAGATGCGCATATTGACTACAGAATCGGGACAGACACACCATAGTTGCTGTGACGGTAGGTTGACAAGCACCATTCGCTCATCAGCTAAAGGTTTCTTAAGTTGCCAACGACAGCGCTCCATATTCACAGCTAACGTATGACGTGCTGCCGCATCTGTGGTACTTGATAATCGGTTTTGCAACGCAGTATAGACGGGATCATCGGGTGCAGACAGCTGAAGGTAATCCATCCTGTCGTCCGCCACCAGATGACGTATCGCCTCTGAGTAGTCGGGTGCCTTTACTTCGTAGTCAAAGAGACGGATATACTTCTCTCCTTCTTTCTGACGGTCGAGCCGATTCAACAGTTTATCAGGATTGACGAATCCATAACGCTGCCCGACTGCATAGCGGACATAAGCATGTGTGAGGTTGTAGTCGAGTCGAGGTAGCAGGGTATTGATGTCGATTCCGAGCGAGTCGAATGCAAGCAGACGTACCACATGAAGGTCGTCTGCAATTTCGGATATATGGAAAGCGGTCGTATCGAGACCTGCTAAGGGTACTTCTCGACGTAACCAAGCTAACAATGTTTCGGCATCATCGGCTACACCCATTCGTGTGAACCACAAAGAGAGACGGTCGTGGTTCGATTCGTCTGAGTAGCATTGGCGGATAGCGGTCAAAGCCTCATCGTGCGAGTCGTCGGCATTCAGTCTCTCGCTGAATTGCTGCCGCAACTGAGCGGTATCGAGCCTGTAGACATATTCTCCAAAGGCTGACAGGTCTGCCTCCGAAGGGCCGAACATACGTTCACACCCTACACACAGCAGTAATGAGAGCACGACGACTGAAGGACGAAGTATGGCTTTGAGCGTCATAAATCTGCTTTCGTAGTTATCTTGATATTCTCGCGGTTTCCTTCAACAAGAGTGATGGTATGCCCCAACGCTTCTACTACCGAAGCGTCGTCGGTAAAAGCGGGAGTGAACTCCTGCAGGTAGGCTTTGTGTAACAGTTCTGCCTGAAAAACCTGCGGAGTTTGCACAAGCTTGTATTCACTACGGGGAACTGTTTGGCTACCTCCATCGGGTGTCAGGTGACGAAGTGTTTCAAACACATCCATTACAGGAATAGCAGCACCATAAGTGGCTGCTGCCTCATAGCAGCGACTGATTACATCGACAGCCACATAGGGACGCACACCATCATGCACGCCAACCAAGGTTGCCTCAGGATTGACTTTCGCCAACCCATTCTTCACGGAATGGAAGCGCTCCGCCCCACCATCGGCTACCTCGAAAGGAAGGACAAACCCGTATTGACGGCACAACTCGCTCCAATAGTCCTGCTGACTTTGAGGAAGCACCACAATGATTTGCATCAAGGAATCAAATTCATAGAATCGCTCGATGGTATGCATCAGAATCGGTTTGCCGTTCACCACAAGGAATTGCTTGGGAATGTCGCCCCCCATCCTCAGGCCTTTGCCTCCTGCAACGATAATCACTGCTTTCTTCTCCATCATTACCTATTTATTAATAAGGCCACACCATTCCTGCCTTTACCTTTTCACAAGCTTCAGGGCCTAACAGATAATCCACGATAGCATAGCCGAAATCGAGTGCGGCACCAGGTCCGTGTCCTGTTATGAATTGTCCGTCAGTTACAGCTGCCTTATCAATAATGATAGCGCCCCACTGTTCGTCCTCACAGCCAGGATAGCAGGTAGCTTTGACGCCACGGAGCAATCCCAGACGTCCATAGACAAGGGGTGCGGCACAGATGGCAGCCAGGGGTGTTCCAGCTTTATAATGCTGCATGATGACCTCCTGCAACGGAGCATAGTCGCTGAGGTTCGTACTTCCTGGCATTCCGCCTGGCATCACTAACATCGCAGCATCGCTGAAGTCGGCTTCCTCGAACAGCATATCGGCCTTGACGGTTACGCCTAACGCACTCTCCACCATCAGATTGCCTGTGATGGATACAGTCTTTATAACCAGACCTGCCTTACGGCATACGGTAACTGGAGCTATTGCCTCGGTTTCCTGGAAACCTGTAGCAAGGAACAGATAAATTGGTTTCATCATGCTATTACGATTTTGTAATTTACGATTTCTCTGCAAAGATAATGTTATTATTTGAAACTACCAAATGTTTTGACGAAAAAAGACGCATCGCATAGGAAACAAAGAATTAAGTGCTAAGGGGAAAAGTTCCAACCCTTAACTCTTTTTTCTGTTGCACGACCTGCAACCTATGTTGCACGACCTGCAACGTACGTTGCACGACCTGCGACAGAGATTCCCCCTAGGGGAAAAAACATTTCCCCTTAAGGGTTGCAAGAAAAAGTATGAAGAGTTGGTGAAATAATGAGAAGAGGAACGGTCGAAAAGTCGAACTTACACCTTATTAATATTATACTAACTAATCGCACCCCAATTGATGTTCGAGCGACGAAGTTCGCGAAGACGCATCCAAAGAACATCATTCTGCGGATTGCGCTCATCGGGATCTCCATCGAGAACAAAAGCAGCAGCTTCGCGAGCCAAGTTGAGTATCTGCCCATCAGAAGCCAGATTGGCAATCTTAAGATCGAACGCCATTCCACTCTGCTGAGTACCTTCGAGGTCGCCAGGTCCACGCAATCGCAAATCGGCTTCGGCTATCTCGAACCCATCATTCGAATCGACCATAATCTGGATACGCTTGCGTGTTTCTGTGCTGATTTCGTAGTCAGTAACCAGAATGCAGTACGACTGATCAGCTCCACGCCCCACTCTGCCTCGCAACTGATGAAGTTGGCTGAGCCCGAACCGCTCAGCGTTCTCGATGACCATCACACTCGCATTCGGCACATTCACACCCACTTCGATAACAGTAGTAGCTACGAGAATACGGGTCTCACCCCTAGCGAAACGCTGCATCTCAGCGTCTTTGTCTGCGGGCTTCATCTTTCCATGAACCTTGCCTACCTGACAGTTAGGGAATCGACGACATATCTGCTCATACCCCTCTTCGAGGTTCTTGAGGTCCATCTTCTCACTCTCCTGAATCAGCGGATAGACAATATAAATCTGGCGCCCCAAGTCCATCTCCATCTGCACCTTCTGGTAAATACGGTCACGATAGCTGTCGAACATGTGGACGGTATAGATTGGCTTACGACCAGGCGGAAGCTCATCGATGATGCTTACATCAAGGTCGCCATAAAGGGTCATAGCTAACGTTCGAGGAATCGGAGTGGCTGTCATCACAAGCACATGGGGAGGAACGGCATTCTTCTGCCACATTTTGGCCCTTTGAGCTACTCCGAAACGATGCTGCTCATCAATCACAGCTAACCCCAGCCGAGAGAACACCACATTGTCTTCAATCACAGCATGAGTGCCAACAAGGATATGAATGTCGCCAGTCTTCAGATCGTTAAGAATCGTTGCGCGCTTCTTACCCTTCACGCTGCCTGTCAGCAGTTCCACTCGAATGGGCATATCGCCCAGAAAGGCACGAAGTGTCTGCAGATGCTGCTCTGCAAGTATCTCAGTAGGAGCCATAATACAGGTCTGGCACCCATTATCGACTGCCATCAATGCACTCATCAGAGCCACTAGCGTCTTACCCGAGCCCACATCGCCTTGAAGCAAACGATTCATCTGCTTCCCCGACCCCATATCCTTTCGGATTTCCTTCAGGACACGCTTCTGTGCGCCTGTCAGTTCGAAAGGAAGATGATGATGATAGAAATCATTAAATGCATCGCCTATTCGAGGGAAAACAATTCCACGATAATGACGCATGCGGTCGCGAGCATACCGAAGAATGTTAAGTTGCACATAAAACAGTTCCTCGAACTTGAGCCTCACCTGCGCTCTACGTAGCAACTCGGCCGACTGAGGGAAGTGTATGTTGCGAATAGCCTCATCATAGGAAAGCAAGTGATAGTGTTCAACAAGATAAGGCGTCAAGGTCTCTGGGAAAGGAGCATCAACAAGTTCGAAAAGGCGAGAGGTGAGTTTCATCATAGCTCCTGAGTTCAACCCCGAACGCTTCATCTTCTCAGTCGTGTTATAGCTCGGAACAAAACGACTACGCCCCTCTCCGTCGAACGGTTGAGAGGGATCAACCTTCTCAATCTCGGGATGGGCAATGTTGAGTCGGCCACCAAACATGGTAGGTTTACCGAAAACTATATATGGAATCGTGAAATCGTAGTTCTTGAGTGCATATTTGATTCCCTGAAACCACACCAAGTCAATCACACCCGTTCCATCAGAAAAACGAGCCACTAAGCGACGAGCCCGACCCTCTCCAACCATATCGGACGAGAGAATCTTACCCATAATCTGAACATAAGGCATAGAGGCATCAATCTCGTTAATCCTATAGATACGAGTCTTATCAACATACTTATAAGGATAATAGGTCAGCAAGTCGCCAACTGTCTTGATGCCGAGTTCCTTATCAAGAAGAGATGCACGAGTCGGCCCTACCCCTTGAAGATACTTTATGTCTTGCAATTTCTGAATCATCTATGCACCACCTTCACGATTCCGTCAAATAAAGATAATTAACGGATTGAATAATGACAATTAACGACTTGAAAGAGAGGAGCCTTTCTGCCCAATAGGCGACCACTCGCCTGCGAACGAGCAAGTCTGAGCATTACTTGGTATCACAGTAATGTATGCTTTACGATTCGGATAAGCAGTAATCGTAAATTGATGGTCAACAATACCATGTTTTACAGAAAACGACACGATGACCCCATCCTTTTTCTTAGTTGCTCCAACCTTGAAATCTCTGTATTTCTGATCGAAATGCAAGCCTGGGTAGTCGAACGATGGGACATAAGCCTCTCCGAAGTATGGCATCAACACGAGCGCAGAATCATTGCGAACCGTGAGAGAGAAGTCGTTCAGCCCATACTGAGCATTATACGACATGGGATGCATTTCTGTCACATTAATACGGAAGGCTTCAGGAGAGAAAACGATGCGCTCCTGCGACCATCCACAAACGGCAAACATCATACCGATGATGAAGGCAATTGTTCTTCGTTTCATATCATTATCAATTAAAACATCTGTTCTTTGATTGCAAAGTAACAAAAAATAATTGAAACAACCAAGAAAAACGGAAGGAGATAAAAAAAGTGTGCCGAAACTTGTTCGACACACCCGCGAATTGTCGTGTTTTAAAACTTATATATAATTTTGCTATGTATACAAAGTTTGTTATTACATAACACCTTGAGCCATCAGAGGGATAACTTTGGCTTCGCTACGCTACGCCTAAGTTGAACTGCTGGCTCAGATGTTATTACATAACACCTTGAGCCATCATTGCTTTTGCAACTTTCATGAAGCCAGCAACGTTTGCACCCTTCACATAGTTAACATAGCCGTCAGCCTCTGTACCATACTTCACACAGTTCTCATGAATGTTCTCCATAATCCAGAGCAACTTAGCGTCAACCTCTTCTGCTGTCCAAGACAGACGCTCTGAGTTCTGTGACATCTCAAGACCAGATACAGATACACCACCAGCATTACTTGCCTTACCTGGAGAGTAGAGAATCTTTGCCTCTTGGAATACACGAATTGCTTCAGGAGTCGTTGGCATGTTAGCACCTTCGGCAACAGCGATTACGCCATTTGCAACCAAAGCCTTAGCAGCCTCTTCGTTCAACTCGTTCTGAGTAGCACAAGGAAGAGCGATATCAGCCTTCTCGAACCAAGGCTTAGCACCAGCAACGTACTTAGCTGTAGGATACTTATCTGCATATTCCTTAATACGTCCACGATAAACTTGCTTCAACTCCATAATATAGTCAAGCTTCTCACGGTCAATACCATCTGGATCATAGATATAACCATCAGAGTCAGACATAGTCATAGGTATACCGCCTAACTGCAGAACCTTTTCTGCTGCATACTGAGCAACATTTCCTGCACCAGAAATCAGTACCTTCTTACCTTCAACAGTCTGACCTTTTGTCTTCAACATTGCACGAAGGAAGTAAACGGTACCATAACCTGTTGCCTCAGGACGGATGAGAGATCCACCGAATTCAATGCCTTTACCTGTCAGCACACCGCTATACTCACGAGTGAGTTTCTTGTACATTCCAAACATGTAACCAACCTCACGACCACCTACACCTATATCACCAGCTGGAACATCAATATCCGGACCAATATGACGACCCAATTCCAACATGAATGCCTGGCAGAAACGCATTACTTCAGCGTTGCTTTTTCCACGTGGAGAGAAGTCAGAACCTCCTTTACCACCACCCATAGGAAGAGTTGTGAGTGAATTCTTGAATGTTTGTTCGAAAGCAAGGAACTTCAAAATACCAAGATTTACACTGCTGTGGAAACGAATACCTCCCTTATAAGGACCAATGGCGTTGTTGTGCTGAATACGATAACCCATGTTTGTCTGAATCTGACCTTTGTCATCCATCCAAGTAACACGGAACTGATAAACGCGATCTGGAATGCAAAGGCGCTCTATAAGGTTCACCTTATCAAATTCAGGGTGCTTATTGTATTCTTCTTCGATTGTACTAAGCACTTCTGCAACTGCCTGGTGGTATTCAGGCTCATTAGGAAAACGCATCTTGAGATTTTCCAAAACTTTCTTAGAATCCATAATCTTTTTGTTTTATTGATTTATACTCAATTTCTTAAAATACTTCTAACTATTCGCACAAAACACGAACTACGAGATGGGTGTTTTTTATCTTGTGTCTGTGTTGTGTTTCTGATTTCGGCTGCAAAGGTAAGCATATTCTATGAAACCACAATAGCATAATAGCAAAAAAATACAAAAAACAGCAAGAAAAGTGAAAAAAGTAAGGCTTTTCGCACTTTTTAAAGAAAAATGACAGCAAATATGCAGCTGTGTGCGAAAACGAGTCAAACCCAAAACTTCAATTCAACATTATAGGGAAAAGAATAGAAAAAGCAGATTGCGAAACTACCAAAATAGCATCTGCAATCTGCTTTCACTCTAAATATAAGAGGTGTTGTTATCGAATATCATCAAATTGGGAGAAAGAAAAGCCTGAAGAATACGAGCGACGTATGTTCAGCAATTCTTCCTTTGAACCAACAACAATTTTCTCAAACTCACGAAGACCTGTACCTGCAGGAATAAGGTGTCCGCAAATAACATTCTCCTTCATACCTTCCAACGGATCGCTCTTTCCACTGATAGCAGCCTCGTTGAGCACCTTAGTAGTCTCCTGGAACGATGCAGCAGACATGAAGCTTGTGGCTCCGAGAGCTGCACGAGTAATACCTTGGAGAATCTGAGTAGAGGTTGCTGGATAAGCATCACGAGCCTGTACCAATCTAAGGTCTCTACGCTTAAGGCTTGAGTTCTCGTCACGCAACTTACGTACGGTAACAATCATACCTTTCTGCATCGTCTCGCTGTCACCTGCATCGGTAACAATCTTCTTACCCCAGATACGGTCGTTCTCTTCATGGAACTCGAGTTTGTCAACGATACCTCCTTCAAGGAAGCGAGTATCACCTGGATCTTTAATGGCCACCTTGCGCATCATCTGACGTACAATGATTTCAAAATGCTTATCATTAATAGATACACCCTGCATACGATATACATCTTGTACCTGATTAACAATATGTTCCTGAACGGCTGTAGGACCCTTGATGGCAAGAATGTCAGCTGGAGTTACTGCTCCATCAGAGAGAGGTGTACCTGCACGTACATAATCGTTTTCCTGTACCAGAATCTGCTTTGATAATGGAATAAGGTATTGACGAGGTTCACCCACACGTGGAGTAAGAATAACTTCGCGATTACCACGTTTAATCTTACCCATAGTGATTTCTCCATCAATTTCCGCAACAATTGCAGGGTTAGATGGGTTACGTGCCTCAAACAACTCGGTTACACGTGGCAGACCACCAGTGATATCACCAGAAGTTCCGACACTACGTGGAATCTTGATAAGCACATCACCCGCCTTCACTTTCTGGCCATCCTCTACAGAGATGTGACCATTGATTGGGAAGTTATAAGTACGGAGTACTGTACCACTCTTATCCACAATGTGGCATACTGGTACCATTGCTCTGTCACGAGACTCCTGAATAATAAGGTCGCGCAGACCTGTAGTTGCATCGGCATCAACTCGATAAGTAACACCTTCAACCACACCTTCAAACTGAGCAGTACCTTCGAATTCTGTAACAATGACAGCATTGAATGGGTCCCATGTTGCGATGAGTTCGCCAGAATCTACGACATCACCATCTTTGTGGAAGAGTGTTGAACCATAAGGAACACTAACTGTTGACAACGCAATACCCGTGTTGATATCAACAAAACGAAGTTCAGCAAGTCGACCAACGACAATCATTGCATCTGCATGGTTATCTGTAGGGCGGTTTATTGTACGTAATTCTTCGAATTCAAGGCGACAATGGTTCTTTGCAACAATTTGTGCATTCGTTGCGGCTGAACCTGCAAGACCTCCGGCATGGAACGTACGGAGCGTAAGCTGGGTACCTGGTTCACCGATAGCCTGTGCTGCTATGACACCAACAGCTTCACCCTTTTGTACCATCTGCTGAGTTGCAAGGTTACGTCCATAACACTTCATGCAGACACCACGCTTGCTTTCACAAGTAAGTACAGAACGGATTTCTACACTCTCAATTCCTGATTCTTCAATCTCTTTTGCAATACGTTCTGTGATTTCCTCTCCTGAAGCGACAATAAGTTCGCCTGTTGCCGGATGTTGAATATCATGAACACTAACGCGACCAAGAATACGTTCTGCAAGGGATGCAACAATACGATCACCATCCTTAAGAGCTGTGCAGATAAGTCCACGAAGGGTACCACAGTCCTCCTCGGTAATGATAACATCATGAGAGACGTCAACCAGACGACGAGTAAGATAACCTGCATCGGCTGTCTTCAAGGCCGTATCGGCAAGACCCTTACGAGCACCGTGAGTTGAAATGAAGTACTCAAGTACTGACATACCCTGTTTAAAGTTCGAAAGGATCGGGTTTTCAATGGTGTTATTGTCATCAGAACCTGCACGTTGAGGTTTTGCCATCAAACCACGCATACCAGCGAGCTGAGCAATCTGATCCTTTGAGCCACGGGCTCCTGAGTCAAGCATCATGAACACTGCATTGAATCCTTGATTATCTTCAGTCATCGTCTTCAACAAGGATGCTTTCACCTTATCGTTAACTTCTGACCATGTTGCAATAACCTTATTATAACGCTCTTTCTCTGTAATAAGACCGAAGGCATATTGCTGAGAAATCTCGTCAATCATCTTATTTCCTTCATCAATAAGATGCTGGCGGTCAGCTGGCTCAATGATATCGTCAAGGTTGAATGAAAGTCCACCTTCGTATGCTTTACGATAACCAAGGTTCTTCACACCATCCAGGAATTGGCAAGCTCGAGCCATTCCGACAGACTTGATAACCTTTGTGATAACCTTCTTCAGAGCCTTTTTGCCAATAACTTCATTGACAAAGCCCACTTCAGGAGGCACAATTTCATTGATAATGATACGGCCAACAGTTGTTTCTACGAGATGTTTACAATAATTACCGTTCTCATCAATATCATTCACAACACACTTAATCGGAGCATGTACCTCACAACGACCCTCATTGTATGCAATCAAAGCCTCTTCTGGTCCATAGAAAGTCAGTCCTTCACCCTTTGATCCGGGACGCACCTTAGAGATATAATACAATCCAAGCACCATATCCTGAGAAGGAACTGTGATAGGATCGCCACTAGCTGGTGACAGGATATTATGAGACTGGAGCATCAACAACTGAGCTTCCAAAATTGCCTCGTTAGAAAGTGGGAGGTGAACTGCCATCTGGTCACCATCAAAGTCTGCATTGAACGCTGTACATGCAAGTGGATGCAACTGAATAGCCTTACCTTCAATCATCTTTGGCTGGAATGCCTGAATACCCAGACGGTGAAGAGTTGGAGCACGGTTAAGAAGAACCGGATGTCCCTTCATTACATTCTCAAGGATATCCCAAATCTGATCGTCCTTACGGTCAACCATTTTCTTGGCAGACTTAACCGTCTTTACCAAACCACGCTCAATCAACTTACGAATGATAAATGGTTTGTATAACTCGGCAGCCATAAGTTTTGGAATACCACACTCACCCATCTTAAGCTCTGGACCAACCACGATTACAGAACGAGCAGAATAGTCAACACGTTTACCAAGGAGGTTCTGACGGAAACGTCCTTGCTTACCCTTCAAAGAATCGGAGAGAGACTTGAGTGGACGATTGCTTTCCGACTTAACAGCACTTGCCTTACGTGAGTTATCGAACAAACTGTCAACTGCCTCCTGAAGCATACGCTTTTCGTTACGTAGTATTACTTCTGGCGCCTTGATCTCAATAAGTCGTTTCAAGCGGTTGTTACGTATGATTACACGACGATAAAGGTCATTAAGGTCGGATGTTGCAAAACGGCCTCCATCCAATGGCACCAACGGGCGGAGATCTGGTGGAGTAACTGGAATGTTATGCATGATCATCCATTCTGGTTTGTTCTTCTGACGTGAAGCACGGAATGACTCAACAACCTGCAGACGCTTCAAAGCATCCTGTTTACGCTGCTGACTTCCGTCAGTATTAGCACGGTCACGAAGTTCGTAGGATAATGAGTCGAGGTCAACATGCTGAAGCATATATTCAATTGCCTCTGCTCCCATCATAGCAATGAACTTATCTGGATCATCATCGGGAAGTTGCTGGTTTCCTTCAGGAAGACGATCGACAATATCCCAATAATCTTCCTCTGCAAGGAGTTCACCCGAAACAATATTCTTCTCAACATTTTCAGCAGCACCTGCCTGAATAATGATGTAACGCTCGTAATAAATGATTGAATCGAGTTTCTTGGTTGGCAAGCCAAGCAGATAGCCAATTTTATTTGGCAGCGAACGGAAGTACCAAATATGAGCAACTGGCACTACGAGGGCAATATGTCCCGTACGTTCACGACGAACTTTCTTCTCCGTTACCTCTACACCACAACGGTCGCAGACAATACCCTTATAACGGATACGCTTATATTTACCGCAATGACATTCGTAATCCTTTGTCGGGCCGAATATTCGCTCACAGAATAAACCGTCACGCTCTGGCTTATAGGTACGGTAGTTGATGGTTTCTGGTTTCAAAACCTCACCATGTGAATTTTCCAATATCTCTTCTGGAGAAGCAAGACCAATTGAAATCTTCGTGAAGTTAGTCTTTATTTTTGAATCTTTCTTAAAAGCCATCTTTGTATATATAATCTGTTTGTAAGATAAACTAAATTAACACTTTTATTCGAGAGATACACTCAAACCAAGTCCACGTAACTCGTGGAGTAACACATTCAGTGATTCTGGAATACCTGGAGTTGGCATAGGATCACCTTTGACGATAGCCTCGTAAGCCTTAGAACGGCCAACAACATCGTCGGACTTGATTGTAAGGATTTCCTGAAGAACATGGGAAGCGCCAAATGCCTCAAGCGCCCAGACCTCCATCTCTCCGAAACGCTGACCTCCGAATTGTGCCTTACCACCAAGAGGTTGCTGAGTGATGAGAGAGTATGGACCAATTGAACGTGCATGCATTTTATCTTCTACCATGTGACCGAGTTTCAACATGTAAGTAACACCTACAGTTGCTTTTTGGTCAAATGGGAGACCGGTCTCACCATCGTACAACTGAGTAGAACAGCAACGTGGGAGTCCTGCCTTGTCTGTCCATTCGTTAAGGTCCTCAAGATGAGCTCCATCGAAGATTGGTGTTGCAAAACGTACACCGAGTTTCTGACCTGCTGCACCAAGTACTGCTTCGAAAATCTGACCGAGGTTCATACGTGAAGGCACACCAAGTGGGTTAAGAACGATATCAACAGGAGTACCATCTTCAAGGAACGGCATATCCTCCTGACGCACAATTTTAGACACGATACCCTTGTTTCCATGACGTCCGGCCATCTTATCACCCACACCTATCTTACGCTTTTTAGCAATATATACCTTTGCCATCTGTATAATTCCTGCAGGCAATTCGTCACCAATTGTGAGAGCCAACTTCTTACGTTTCAACTCTGCATCAAGTACTTTATACTTCTTAAGGTAATTGATAACTAACTCACGAATCAAAGAGTTGGCATGTTCATCATTAGTCCAACCAGTAAGCTGAACGGATGTATAATCAAGATGTTCAAAGTCAGAAGCCTTGAATTTTGCACCTTCTGGGATGATTTCAACACCCATATAGTCTTTCACGCCCATTGATACCTTTTTATTTGTAAGCGTGAGTAGCTTATCGATGAGGATAGCTTTAAAATCGTCAACTTTATCTTGGAATTCTTTATCAAGTTTTGGCAATTCCAATTTGTCGCGATTCTTGTCTGCACGCGTCTTCATCGCTTTCGAGAAGAGCTTCTTGTCAATTACGACACCACTAAGTGAAGGATTTGCCTTAAGAGATGCATCCTTAACATCACCAGCCTTGTCGCCAAAGATAGCACGCAACAGTTTTTCTTCCGGAGAAGGATCAGACTCTCCCTTAGGAGTAATCTTACCAATAAGGATATCTCCCGGTTCCACATGGGCTCCAACACGGATAATACCATTTTCATCCAAGTCTTTGGTAGCCTCTTCGCTGACATTTGGGATGTCCGATGTCAACTCTTCAACACCACGCTTGGTTTCACGCACCTCCAAAGAGAATTCATCAACATGAACAGATGTGAGTATGTCATCACGCACTACGCGTTCATTCAAAACGATAGCATCCTCATAGTTATATCCTTTCCAAGGCATGTAAGCCACCAAGAGGTTGCGTCCAAGTGCCAATTCCCCTTCTGCAGTTGCATATCCTTCAGTAAGAATATCACCTTTATGTACTCTTTGACCTTTATCACACATAGGACGTAGGTCAATGGTCATATTCTGGTTGGTACGACGGAATTTAGGGAGTTTGTATTCTTTTACTGCAGGTTCAAAACTTACAAACTCTTCGTCTTCTGTACGATCGTAGAGAATACGTATGGTCGTAGCATCTACATACTCAACTACACCATCACCCTCAGCAGTAATCATGGTACGAGAATCCTCGCAGACCTGCTTTTCAATACCAGTACCCACGATAGGAGTCTCAGTGGTGATAAGAGGAACTGCCTGGCGCATCATGTTAGATCCCATCAATGCACGGTGAGCATCATCGTGCTCCAAGAATGGAATCAACGCTGCTGCAATAGAAGCTATCTGCTGTGGAGCAACGTCCATCAGGTCAACTTGTGCAGGAGGAACAACTGGATAGTCAGCATCCTTACGGCACTTAACAACTTTACGGATAAAGGTTCCATCTTCTTTAAGTGGAGCATTACCCTGACCTATAATCTTTGACTCTTCTTCTTCTGCTGAAAGATAAATTACATCATCATTATTGACGTTGCAAACACCATTCTCAACTTTACGGTATGGAGTCTCAATAAATCCAAGGTTGTTAATCTTTGCATAGACACAAAGAGATGAAATCAGACCGATATTAGGACCTTCAGGTGACTCAATAGGACAAAGACGACCATAATGGGTATAGTGCACGTCACGTACTTCGAATCCAGCACGTTCACGAGTCAAACCACCTGGACCCAAGGCTGACAAACGACGTTTATGTGTGATCTCAGCAAGTGGGTTGGTCTGGTCCATGAATTGTGACAACGCGTTTGTTCCAAAGAACGAGTTAATTACAGACGAAATCGTCTTTGCGTTGATCAGGTCGGTTGGAGAGAACACTTCGTTATCACGTACATTCATACGTTCACGGATGGTACGGCTCATACGCGCCAAACCGACTGCAAACTGATTGGAAAGTTGCTCGCCTACAGTACGTACACGACGATTGCTCAAGTGGTCGATATCATCTACGACTGCCTTTGAATTTGCCAACTCAACCAAGTACTTGATGATTTCGATGATGTCTTCCTTCGTCAGAACACGGATATTTGGATCTGTGTCAAGACCGAGCTTCTTATTGATTCTGAAACGACCAACATCACCTAAGTCATAACGTTTATCTGAGAAGAACAGGTTGTTAATCACCTCACGTGCACTTGCATCATCTGCAGGGTCTGCATTACGCAACTGACGATAGATGAATACCACAGCCTCTTTCTCTGAGTTACTTGGGTCTTTCTGGAGAGTATTGAAGATGATAGAATAATCCGACGCACCAACTTCTTCATGATGTACGAGGATAGACTCAACTCCTGTTTCCAAGATGATGTCGATTTGCTCGTCTTCAATCACAGTTTCACGTTCAATAACCGTCTCGTTACGTTCAATAGATACAACCTCACCAGTTTCTTCATCAACAAAGTCCTCTGCCCAAGACTTCAGTACGCGAGCAGCCAATTTGCGGCCTTTTACTTTCTTCAGATTCGTCTTGTTGGCTTTTACTTCTTCTGCCAAATTGAATATACGCAGAATGTCTTTATCTGTCTCATAACCGATGGCACGGAGAAGTGTCGTAACTGGCAACTTCTTCTTACGATCGATATATGCATACATGACATTGTTGATGTCTGTTGCAAACTCGATCCAAGAGCCTTTGAATGGGATAATACGTGCTGAGAACAAAGGGGTTCCGTTAGCGTGTATGCTCGAACCGAAGAACACGCCTGGAGAACGGTGTAACTGAGAAACAACGACACGTTCGGCTCCATTGATGACGAACGTTCCGTTATCTGTCATATAAGGTATAGGGCCAAGATATACATCCTGGATTACTGTATCGAAGTCTTCATGCTCTGGGTCAGAACAATAAAGTTTAAGTTTTGCCTTCAATGGCACACTAAATGTCAGACCTCTTTCCAAACACTCCTCTACAGAATATCTTGGGGCATCAATGTAATAGTCCAAGAATTCCAGCACGAAATTGTTACGAGTATCTGCAATAGGGAAGTTTTCTGCAAACACCTTATACAGACCATCATTCTTGCGCTTCTCTGGTGGTGTATCCAGTTGCAGGAAGTCTCTGAAAGACTCCAGCTGAACATCCAAGAAATCAGGATACGGCATAGGGTTCTTTACAGACGCAAAGTTAACTCTGTTATTTTCGATTTGAGACATCTCTGATATATTGGGGTTAATATGAACGGTTTCTTTGTTGAAACGCTTGTTCTTTGGTTAAAATATATATACGCAAAAAGTTAAGAACCCTCAACCTGAGGATTCTTAACCTGATTATTGTAGGTTACAGTTTACTTAACTTCAACTTCTGCACCAGCAGCCTCAAGAGCAGCCTTCAATGCATCAGCAGTAGCCTTGTCAACACCTTCCTTAACGTTGCATGGAGCAGCGTCTACGAGGTCCTTAGCTTCCTTAAGTCCAAGACCGCAAGATTCCTTAACAGCCTTTACAACCTGAAGTTTAGCAGCACCTGCGCTCTTGAGAACAACATCGAATGATGTCTTTTCCTCAGCAGCAGCTTCAGCGCCTGCACCAGGAGCAGCAGCAACAGCAACAGCAGCAGCTGCAGGTTCGATACCATATTCATCCTTAAGGATAGTCTTTAATTCACTTACTTCTTTCACTGTCAAATTTACCAATTCTTCAGCAATAGCTTTCAAATCTGCCATAATTGTACAAATTTTTAATGTTTTATGTTTTCTTTTAGTTTTTGTTTTTAATTATTCGCCTTTCTCAGCGATTGTGTCAAGAACACCATAAATAGTGCTTGCACCAGACTCGAGTGCTCCGAGAACTCCCTGTACTTGTCCTTCGAGAGCTGCAACAACCTCTGCAATGAGTTCGTTCTTGCTCTTGATTGCACAAAGTGCATCCAAATTCTCTGCTCCTACGTAAATACTTTCTTCTGCATAAGCTGCCTTCAGTGCTGGTACACCTTGATGCTCTTTGCTGAATTTCTTCAGCATCTTAGCAGGTACATTGGCTGTCTGACAGAACATGATACCTGTAGGGCCTTTGAGTGCAGGGTCTAATGCAGTATAGTCGCCTTCCAACTTGCCGAGAGCTTTCTCGAAAAGTGTGTTCTTAACAACCTGAAGCTTTATCTCAGATTTGAAACACTCGCGACGCAATTCACTTGTTGTGACTGAATTGAGGGCAGTCATGTCAACAAGGTAGAAATGAGGATATTGATTCAAGCTCTCAACGAGGCTATCAATCATTAAGCTTTTATCTTCTTTTTTCATAATCTCACACGATAATTATTATTCAACAGACTTAGGGTCTACTTTGACACCTTTACTCATTGTACTAGAAAGATAAATGCTCTTGATGTAAGTTCCTTTTGCAGTAGATGGTTTCAGCTTGATAATTGTGTTGATAAACTCTCTTGCGTTTTCAACAATCTTGTCAGCTGAGAATGAAACCTTACCGATAGAAGTATGTACAATACCGGCCTTATCTACTTTAAAGTCAATCTTACCTTGTTTTACTTCGCGTACAGCTTTAGCAACATCCATAGTTACAGTACCGCTCTTTGGGTTTGGCATCAATCCACGAGGACCGAGTACACGACCGAGGGCACCGATTTTACCCATACATGATGGCATTGTGATGATTACATCAACGTCTGTCCATCCACCTTTGATTTTTTCGATATATTCATCGAGACCAACGTAGTCAGCTCCAGCTTCTTTGGCAGCAGCCTCCTGATCAGAAGTACAGAGACAAAGGACACGAACTTCCTTTCCTGTTCCGTTTGGAAGTGAAACGACACCACGCACCATCTGATTTGCCTTACGAGGGTCAACACCCAGACGGATGTCGATATCGAGCGACGCATCAAACTTTGTGAATGTAATTTCCTTTACCAAACTTGCAGCCTCACTTAAAGTGTAAGCTTTCCCTGCTTCAATCTTGTCTGCAACTAACTTTTGGTTTTTTGTCAATTTACTCATCTTAATTGAAGTTTGTTAATTATTTACCAGGGAATTCTCCTTTTACAGTGATACCCATACTTCTTGCTGTTCCGGCAATCATTGTCATAGCTGACTCGATTGTAAAGCAATTCAAATCTGCCATCTTATCTTCTGCAATCGCTCTTACCTGATCCCATGTAACTTCTGCTACCTTCGTACGGTTTGGTTCTGCTGAACCTTTCTTTGCCTTTGAAGCTTCGAGCAACTGTACTGCAGCAGGAGGAGTCTTGATCACGAAATCAAAAGACTTGTCTGCATAGTAAGAGATAACAACAGGAAGAACTTTTCCTGCCTTATCTTGAGTTCTGGCATTGAACTGCTTGCAAAAATCCATAATGTTGATACCCTTAGAACCCAATGCAGGGCCTACTGGTGGTGATGGATTTGCAGCGCCACCTTTAATCTGTAATTTGATTAATCCAGCAACTTCTTTAGCCATTTTGTTTCTAAAATTTGATTTTTTAGTTAATACGATCAGAACAACTGCGTAACAGATTCAGTTATTCTGTTGTTACTTGTCCATAGCTTAACTCCAAAGGAGTCACGCGGCCAAAAATCTTGACAGCAACTTTCAGTTTGCGTTTTTCAGAGTTCACTTCCTCTACGGTTCCATTGAAACCGCTGAAAGGTCCGTCTGCAACTTTCACTGACTGGCCTACCATGTATTCCACAGTAGTGGTTTCAGGTATTTCTTCTCCGTTGACATCTATACCGAGCAAACGGTTGATTTCATTCGGACGAAGTGGTGAGGGTTTGTTGCCCACACCGAGGAAACCCAAGACATCGGGTGTGTATCTCAGCATTCCCTGAATCTCGTTTGTCAGAGCTGCTTCTACCAACACATAGCCAGGAAGCAAATTTGCATCCTTTACTACTTTCTTGTCTCTTTGTTCGACTTCGATTCGTTTGGTAGGTACAAGAACCTGCGGAACGTACTTTTCGTAATGGTGGTTCTTCATGTCGATCTCGATGTATTCTTTTACTCGAGCCTCATGTCCACTGATTACTTTCAGCACATACCATTTCTTTTCTAGTTCTGCCATTGTCTTCACCTTTTAGTTAAAGAGTGAGTAAACCAAGCTCATGAAATGATTGAATACCCAGTCAATGCCACCAACAACGAGTGCGATGATTATGGAAGCGGTTAATACCATCACAGCGCTGTTAGTCAACTCTTTTAAAGTTGGCCAAGTGGTTTTGTGAACAAGTTCATCGTAAGATTCCTTGCAATAATTCGTTATGTCTTTTACTGTAATCATAATTCTTACATTTAGCACGGGAAGAGGGGCTCGAACCCCCGACCTTCGGTTTTGGAGACCGACACTCTACCAACTAAGCTATTCCCGTATGTTCAGCTAACGGCCCGGAGACCGTTAACTGAAATTGATATTGATTAGTCGAATACTTCTGTAATCTGACCAGAACCAACGGTACGACCACCTTCACGGATAGCGAAACGGAGACCTACGTTGAGAGCTACTGGGTAGATGAGTTCAACTTTAATTTCTACGTTATCGCCTGGCATTACCATCTCAATTCCGTCTGGAAGAGCGATTTCACCTGTACAGTCCATTGTACGGAGGTAGAACTGTGGACGATAGTGGTTCTTGAATGGAGTGTGACGACCACCCTCTTCTTTCTTCAATACGTAGATTGAAGCCTTGAAGCCCTTGTGAGGAGTGATTGCTCCTGGGTGAGTGATTACCATACCACGCTTAACATCTTTCTTGTCGATACCACGGAGGAGCAGACCTACGTTATCACCAGCTTCACCTTCGTCGAGAATCTTACGGAACATCTCAACGCCTGTTACTACTGACTTAGCATCTTCACCAAGACCGAGGAGCTGAACTGGGTCGTTAACATGGATAACACCTGTTTCGATACGACCTGTAGCAACTGTACCACGACCTGTGATTGAGAATACGTCCTCAACTGGCATCAAGAATGGCTTATCCTTATCACGAACTGGCTCCTGAATCCACTCGTCACAAGCGTTCATCAGTTCCATAACTTTCTCTTCCCACTTAGGAACACCATTGAGTGCGCCAAGAGCAGAACCGCGGATGAATGGAGTGTCCTCTTCGAAATCGTACTGTGCGAGAAGGTCGCGCATTTCCATTTCAACGAGGTCGAGCATTTCTTCATCGTCAACCATATCACACTTGTTCATGAATACAACAAGACGTGGAACGTTTACCTGACGAGCGAGAAGGATGTGCTCACGAGTCTGAGGCATTGGACCATCAGTTGCAGCAACTACGATGATAGCACTGTCCATCTGAGCAGCACCTGTTACCATGTTCTTTACATAGTCGGCGTGTCCCGGGCAGTCTACGTGTGCGTAGTGACGCTTCTCTGTTTCATACTCTACGTGAGCGGTGTTGATAGTGATACCACGCTCTTTTTCTTCTGGAGCATTGTCAATCTGGTCGAATGACTTAACTTCTGAAAGGCCTCTCTTTGCCAACACTGTTGTGATAGCAGCAGTAAGAGTTGTCTTACCGTGGTCTACGTGACCAATTGTACCGATGTTTACATGAGGTTTGGTACGTTCGAATTTTTCTTTTGCCATAGCTTTAATTTCTTATATAAGAGTTAATACTTGATATTATTCTTTTTTGTTTCTACCTTTTGTCTCTGGTGAGCTGTTACTGAGACTTGAACTCAGGACCTCTTCCTTACCAAGGAAGTGCTCTACCGCTGAGCTATAACAGCCTGTTTCTTTTGCAGCGCGTTGTTTTCGGTCACTTCCTTTATATTATATATAATAAGGTGTAACCGTGGGCACAGATGGATTCGAACCACCGAAGGTGAAAACCAGCAGATTTACAGTCTGCCCCATTTGGCCACTCTGGAATATGCCCATTCTCGCCTCAACACATCTTATTCATCTTGCTCTTACGCGCATCTTTGCCCTTCGAGTCGCTGTCGGATTTGGCCGTTGCCAATCGAGTTTATGCGGCTCAAAGTTTCCGCACAAATTTTAGTTTGCACGGAAAACGGCTGCAAATTTAGTCAAAAGTTTTGATTTGCGAAAGTTTTTTGCAATCTTTTTTACTTTTGGCTCTGTTTTTCTTTAAATTTTGCCAATTGTCTTTCAATTGCTGGCATTGTTTGTGTAATTGCTTCCTCGAAAGTATCGCTAAGTTTCTCTACGAAAATTTCCTCTCCTGGCAGCTTAACTGTCACGCTCACTTCCTTGTTTTGAGCGGTAGCTGGCTTAACTACTTTCAATGACACCTCCACCTTCCTTATATTGTCACAAAACTTATCCAGTTTACTTACTTTTTTCTGGATGAACTCCTGCAACTTGTCTGTTGCGTCAAATTTGATTGCTTTTACTTCAATTTCCATAGTCGTATTGTTTTTATGAACGCGGATGTGCGTTCTGGTAAGCTTTCTTGAGTTCCTCGAAAGAGACATGGGTGTAAATCTGCGTTGTATTCAGATTGGTATGCCCCAACAATTTCTGGATGGACACCAGGTCAGCGTTGTTGTTCAGCATTGCTGTGGCAAACGAATGTCGCAGCACGTGTGGACTACGTTTCTGCTGGGTTGTAACCTTCGAGAGATTTTGCTTCACGATTTTCTCTACTTCTGCTATCGTCAGGGGATTCCCCTTCACGCCGATGAACAATTGTTCGAATCCGCGATCGAATTGTTCGCTTCGTGCGTTCATGTACTCGTGCAGGCTGTCTTCGAGTTCCTTTCCGAATGGGATGATTCGCTGTTTGTTGCGTTTTCCCGTCACCTTCACTTGCTTGTTGACAAAATCGATGTCGCGATCGGCAAGTGAGAGCAGTTCTGCTCGTCTCATACCTGTGAGGTAAAGTAGCAGAATCACAGTTTTATTGAGGATGCCTTCGTACGACTTGTCGCTTTCGAGCATTTCGAACAACTCGTCCATTTCCTTTTCCCTGATAAATGCCGGCAACACTTTTTTCTTTTTCGGCCCCACGATCCGCAACATCGGATCCTTATCAACTGCGCCTATTTTCAGGAGGTAGCGGAAGAACGATCTGAGCGCACTCAGTTTTCTATTGACAGACGAGTTCTCTAACTTCTTTTCGTCGAGAAGATAAATAATCCATTCCCTGACGACTGTCTCGTCAACAGTCTCCCATGTTATGCCTTCATTCAGACTCTCGAAAAACTCCTCGAACTCATCAAGGTCGGTGCCATAGCTGTCGACTGTGAGTTGTGAGCTGTTCCGTTCTGACTTGAAATATTCCAAGAATTTTTCCTTCAACATAACTTCATCCTCGTAATTTGCGGACTAAATTAGTGAATATTCTTGAAAGAACCAAATTTGTTACGCTAAATTTTTGTTTTTTAATCTTCTTTTAACGTTACAGCCCCTTATTCTTCAACTGTATGGAGCTTATTAACGTAAATTGCGTGCTGCATCTTCACACGTTTTACAACAGATGGTTTCTCATACTGCTTGCGTGTTCTCACTTCCTTGATGATGCCAGTTTTCTCTGCTTTTCTCTTAAACTTCTTGAGAGCTCTCTCAATGTTCTCACCTTCTTTAACAGGTACGATAATCATGAATCTTTTCCTTTAATTTTGTTTGTTAATGAATAAATTGATTAAAATGGATTAAGCCCATTGGGCAGCAAAGTTACTGCTATTTTGCCACATAGCAAAACTTTTTTCAAGTTTTTTTAACTTTTTACACATTTCTGCGCCCTACTCCTTATTATTATAGGGGCTTGGAAAGCAAAAGGGCTTTCGTATTTCGCTTTATTCGGCATTCGGAAAGTGATTATTTTTTCGTTCCGCTTGATAATTCAAAGAAGTTTCTGTAACTTTGCACCCGAAATACGTATTGAACAGCTATATGGCTTCCGAATTTACCATCCGAATTCTAAATTGGTTTGCTACGAACCGCAGGTCTCTTCCTTGGCGAGACACCAAGGACCCGTATGCCATTTGGCTGAGCGAGATTATCTTGCAGCAGACACGCATTCAGCAAGGACAGGCCTATTGGGAACGATTTATGCACAGATGGCCCTCTGTGAACGACCTTGCGGCTGCTACAGAAGACGAAGTGTTGCTCGAATGGCAAGGATTGGGTTACTACAGCCGAGCTCGCAACCTGCACACTGCTGCTCTGCAAATTGTGGCAGAAGGAGGTTTCCCCACTACCCTCGAGGGCCTTCGAAAGCTCAAAGGTGTAGGCGACTATACTGCTGCAGCAATTGCTTCTATCGCTTTCGACCTTCCTGCTGCTGTGGTTGATGGGAACGTTTTTCGTGTCCTCGCTCGCTATTTCGGAATCGATATCCCCATCAACACGACTGAAGGGAAAAAGACATTTACAGCTTTAGCACAAGAACTTCTGCCCCACGATCAGGCTTCAGCCTTTAACCAAGCGATGATGGACTTCGGAGCCATTCAATGCACGCCTCAGTCACCCAACTGCCCTTCTTGTCCTTTGGCAGAAACTTGCGAAGCCTTGCATACGCAGCGAATCAGTTCGCTTCCTGTCAAACTCAAGAAATTGAAAATCAGGGAACGCCGTTTCTATTATTACTACATCAGATACACAGAGAACGGAACTAAGATGACAGCCATCCGACGCCGCCCTTCTGGCGACATCTGGGAAGGATTATGGGAACCTTTGTTACAAGAAGGAAACTCCGACTTCCCAAACATACAAGGCACCTTTACCCTATTGCATCAAGGCGTCAAGCACGTTCTCACCCACCAAATCATCTACGCAGACTTCTTTGTAGTCGAAACGACGAAGAAGCCACAACTAAACGACACGTTCATCTGGATACCAGAATCCGACCTCAGTCATTACGCCCTTCCTCGCCTTGTTGAACGGCTTATTGCTAGCATCTAGGGAAATAACAAGGAGAATCAAGGAGTAAAAAATGCTTTCCCTTGAGGAAACTTCTATTCAAAGGCTTGGAATATATGTTCAAAGGCTTGGAATATATATTCAAAGCCTTGGAACAGAAAAAAGCCTTAAGGGGCAGGAATCTTTCTTCTAAGGTCACGAATTCTTTCACTTAAGACAAAGGAAAATAATCACTAAACAAAAAAAGGTGCCCAACACGTTGGACACCTTTCAAGCTTTAGGCTATTGGAATCATGGTAATGGCAGATACCACTTTCCGCCCTTCAGAGCGTCAGCACGAGTGTCGTATTGACCAGCACCCTTACGACGAGCTACCTGATTTGCGATGTAGTCAGGATCGTTGTGATACATTGCATAACGCATCAGGTCGTAGAAACGCAGACCTTCGAACATTCCTTCGAGAGCTTCCTCGTCAAGAATCATCTGTTCGAGAGCTGCCTGATACTGAGGAACACTAGCTGTATATGCAGCATTCCGTTCTCTATTCAAGGCAGAAAATGTCAGGCTTTCATCTTGGATAAGCTGAGCGAATGCAATGGAATCTGAATCTGACTCAAATACATATACATAGTACTTATATCCCTGAATGTCTGGAATGTAACGAGTCTGGACAATTCCGTTATAGTCATAAACGCTATCTTCTGGAATTTCACGCATTTCACGAGTTCCTAGCTCTGAACGGTATCTTACGGCCAAAGAATCATAGACAACCTCGAGAGAATCAGCTTTTGCCCAAATTGCGGAATCGTGAGGAAGTACATAATACTTGTTGTAGTATGAGTCACCACAACCACGAGAGTGGATTCCCTGCATAGAAACGGTCACATTAGGCTGTGCTGCATTTGAAGAATGGCGGTCAACAAATACATTGCTTGGCCAAGAACCGAGATTACCAAGGAAGTAAGTACCTACCTGATACAAAGCTGCACGCTCAGCAGTAGATACATATTTACTCATTGTATCGGCTGAGATACCGTATTTCAGGATTGCAAACGCAGTCTCTGGGAATCCAGCACGGTTGAGAGCCTCAGCAAAGTGGAGCCAGATAATGTTCTTACGATAGAGGTTGAACTCACGAATCTTGGAGTCAGGACCAACATTACTTGTTGATGAAGCATACTTCATAATATGCTGACGATCCTTAGCAAAGCGATCTGTGTACTGGTCGCTAACCTGTGAGCGATCGTAAACAGAAACCAAACGGAGGTCACCCATTTCGAGTGAATCTTCCCACTCTAACTTATCTATACTATAGAGGGTATCACGGTTACCCAATTCCTCAAAGTATCCACAATAGATCTGCTCTTGAGACAACTCGCGAACACGCTTTGAAGGAATTACAGGAACGTAATAGTTGTTCTCGAACTGAGAGTTGAAGAAGCCATAGATTTCACTCCAAGTACCATCGTATGCACAAGTATCAAGTGGAATGAATGCAATTGCATCGCTGCTGATACTATAGCCTTCGTTAACATTTCTGAAACGACGATCCCAAGTAGAACTTGAGGTTCCAGTAGTCACCTCCTGATTGGTGAAGCATACATAGTCGTGATAATAACGGCAAGCTTCAACAAAGTCGCTCTGATTCTGTGTGAAGCTACCTCTCCAGAGATAAAGCTCACCAAGCATCAAACGTACAGGGATGAAGAACTTAGAACTAGTGTAGTACTCATTGATAGTACCAAAGTTAGGAGTTTCAATTATCTTAGATGCATAAGGCAGCAAGTCGTTGATGAAGTAAGTACAGATCTCGTTCATGTCTGCACGGTTCGTGGTACTTGCTACAATATCATCAGCATCGCTTGAAACCAAAACTGGATCAAGAACAAATGGAACCTTACCATAAGTCTTAGCCAACTCGAGATATGTCCAAGCACGGAAAACCTTTACTGCCTGAATTTCTTTCTCGAAATGCTTCTGATTGTGTGACACAAAGTCTGAGTCAACATATGACAGATAAACGTTACAAGCATTAACAACTGCATAGTAATCAGAAATCTGGTTGTACTCATTCTCTGTAGTGATGTCGTTATTCATCACATCCTGCAAAGAAGTCTTTGCAACTGTAGGGTCGAGGTCAACAAGGTCGGCACGAAGCTCGCCAAGAACGAGTGTGCGGTCAACCAAGCTCTGCATACGGTTGATAATACCCATAATCTGGTAAACCGTATCCTGCGGAGCAAGATTCGTTGTATGCAACTCATCGTCTACAGAAAGCATATCTTCGCACGAAGTAGTAGCAGCTCCAAGTGATGCAAGGAGCAAGCCTGAAAATATGATTGATTTTGTTTTCATATAAATACTGTTTTGTTTTCTCTGCTCCTCCCCGAAGGGAGAAACAGATGAGTTTTATTACAAGTTAATCTTAACTCCAAGTGTAAAGCTACGACCTGAAGGAGTAAAGCCTGCATCGATTCCCTGCAACAATGAGCTGTTAGAGCAAGACACTTCTGGGTCAGCTCCCAAGTACTTAGTGAATGTTAACAGGTTATTAGCAGCAGCCCACAGAGTAACTCCCTGCAAGAACTTATTGTCAGGAGAGATTGGAAGTTTGTAACTCAAAGTAACATTCTTCAACTTAAGGTATGAACCGTCTTCAATCCAACGATCAGAGAAACGGCTGTTGCCCATTGGGTCACCATATACTGCCTGTGGAATATCTGTCTGCTGTCCTTCAGCAATCCAACGGCGGCAAAGTGCCGTAGTCTGATTGAGGAACTCGCTACCGCCTTCAAGAACTGAGCGCTGGTAGTTGTAGATATCGTTTCCAAGGCTATAGTTGAAGTTGAGAGCAAGACTAACGGCTTTTCCGAAGTGGAAGTTAGCATGAACATTTCCATAGATGTCTGGGTTAGGATCGCCAATGATAACGCGGTCAGCTGTAGAGATGATCTTGTCACCATTCTGATCAACGAATTTCATATCACCAGCCTTGAAGTCAATCTTGTTACCTGCCTTATCAAGAATTCCGAGATTATCAGCAACAGCGTCAGCTGTAGTAGCATAAACACCATTAGTCTGATAGCCATAGAATACACCCAGAGGGCTTCCAACAGCAGTTAGGATTGTACCATTATAGTAGTCGGCCTCGATTGAATTAACACCACCAGGAAGCTGAGTAATCTTATTCTTGTAATGACCCATGCTTGCACCAAGTTCGAACTTGAAGTTCTTACTGTTAACAACCTTAGCAACAGCTGCTACATCGAAACCTTCGTTCTTCAATGCACCGTCATTTGTCCAGTACTGCTTCATACCTGTTGGGTAAGAGATTGTACCCAAAGTAGCGAGATGGCTAGTCTTTGCGTTGTAGTAGTTAAACTTCACATTCAAGCGGTTGTTGAAGAAGTTTCCTTCGAGTCCAACGTTGAAGCGGCTTGTGCTTTCCCAACGAAGTTTAGAGTTTCCGATATTGTCAAGACCTATACTTGAAACCTTATCCTGAAGGAATGCGTGAGCACTCATGTAAGTGAATGCTGCATTGTTATCATAAGAATCGTTACCCTGAACCTCAAATCCTGCATTGAGCTTTAACATATTGATTGCGTTATTTGGACGGAACCAATCTTCATTGCTGATTACCCAAGCACCTTGGATTGATGGGAAGAATCCCCATGTTACACCAAACATCTTAATACCTGCATCGGCCTTCTTACCAAAGCGTGAAGAAGACTGGAATGCAAATGAGCCCTGAAGGTAATACTTCTCGCGATAGTTGTAATCAACGTTTGCATACCAGTTGAGTGACTTCCAAGTCTCGTCAATACCTTCACCTTTTTTGTGACGAGTTGCCTGGTCAGGAGTCTTATCGTTTCCTGAATCGTAAGCACTAGTCTTAGAGTCTTTGAAGTTATCATTGAGGTAGCGCATACCTGCAAAGATATCAAAGCGGTGACGACCAAGTGGTAATGCTAAATCGATACGAGTATCGCTGAGCAAAGCCTTATGCTTATGGAAGCTAGTACCTGTAGAGTTCTCAACAGTTCCCACATTCTCAACGTAGTAGTTAGGCATACCCTGAACTGGAGTATAGTAGATTTCACTGCAGCTATAAGCAGAGTAAGCAAACTGCTCCTGAATTGTGAAGTCACGATTAACATGCCATACAGGAGTTACTACAATGTTCACATCGGTATTATCCACACGGTTCTTGTTCAATGCATCAGCATAGTGCAAGATACCAAGAGGGTTGGCAATTGAAGCCTTGCTTCCAAGAGCCTCTGAGAGATAATCATCAGCATCTGAAATGAATGTTGAAATCTTACCATCGGTAGAGAAGTCATAAGGAGCAACGAAAGGAGACTTCACGAGTGACAAAACGTTTGGAGATGAGATTGCGTTAGCCTGGAATTGAGGAGCAAAACCATCATCTCTCAAGTTACGCTTCAAGTTTGCATAAGCAACGTCGAAACGAGTAGTCAGTTTGTCTGTCAGGATAATATCTGAGTTGAATCGGATATTAAAGCGATTGACATCGTTCTTCTTAAGTGTTGACTGTGACTCGATATAACCTACAGAAAGGTTATAGTTAGCAACCTCATCACCTCCTTGGATATGAATTCCGTAGTTCTGAGAGAATGCTTCGTCAAATACAACATCTTTCCAATCCGTATTATTGTGATACATATTATAATAATAATAGGTAGGATCGGTCTGTAAGAACTTGAAGTTCTCCAACTTACTGCCGGCAGTCTTCAAAAGTCCTGAAGCATAAGCACGATACTGATTAGCATCCATAACATCAACACTGCGAGGAACTAATTCAATTCCACCACTGATATTCACATCGATGCGGGTAGCCATACTTGTATTACGCTTAGTAGTAATCATGATGACACCATTTGCACCTTGTGCACCATAGATTGCAGTTCCATTCTTCATCACCTTGATGTCAGCAATATCGTCCATATTGATGTTAGCCAGCGGATTATCATAATAACCGTTGTGCATCATCGTTGACTTGTACATCATATCGTGAATCACTCCGTCGATGATAATCAGCGGCTGAGAAGTTGCATTGATTGAGTGGAAACCATCAATAAACATGCTAACTCCCATGCCAGGAATACCAGAACGAGAGATTGAGCGAACATCAGCACCCAGACGGTTCTGAACTTCCTGATCCAAAGTCAGTGCAGTAGATGTACCAAAATCTGTTGTAGTAACACTACGTGCTGCAGTTGTCTGAGTTACATAGTCTGCCAGATACTGATCTGAGAATAACTTAATGTCAACTCCTTCGGAGCGGTCGTTAATAGCCACTTGTGAGAAGTTATAACCTTCCAACACTGCAGAGAGCGAAGTAACAAATGTAGGCACACTGATTGTATAGGTACCATCTTCGTCAGTCATCGCTGCATAGAAGTTATTGTTGTACGATTTCACTTTTACACCGGCAAGTGGTTCACCTGTTGTAGCATCAACCACCTTACCAGAAACTTCCTTCATCGGATATTTCTTGAGCGGCTTCTGTACTTTCTTCTTTACAGGAGCTTCAATCTCCTCCATATCAGCATCGTCATCCTGTGCAGACATTGGGAGAACTCCTATGCAGAATATCATAGTTGCAATTCCTGCCTTGCAGAAACGCAGCATATTATTTTCAAAATATGTATTCATATATTTCATTGTTTAGGAGTTGTACTATTCTTCATTTTCCGGAACTAAGACTGGAAGATCATCATCTTCATCCTGCTTAATCGGCATTCCGTGAGGACGGAGAACAAGACGGTCGAGTAACATACGACGAGAGTAAGTCTTCGCTTCAGAAGAAGATACATAAGACTGAATCTGAATCATCACACCAGCTTTGCTCGTTCTGTAATAACACTCGGTTAACTCAACAGTTCCCAAGAAGATGGTATCGATCTTTTCAGGATCGCTTCGGAAGTTCTGCTCCTTACCTGCAGGATCTGCAGGATTCTTCAAAACTTCGTTACGAGTCTTTGGCCATTGTGAACCTGTATCAGTTGCCTTGTTCGTACGATAGAACATATTAACACGGAACTGATATCCCTTCAATGTATCAGCATCCTCTACGCTACGACCATATTTCAAAGGAACAGTTACGAGATAGATGTCATATTTACCTGACAATGTATTAGGAATATTGTAGGCAATATATGGCTGAGCTGCTGCTGTTGCAGGCATCACGTCAAGATAACCTCTCTCTGATACAGGATGAACATTGTCTGAACGATACGTATAGTTACAATTCTTCGTATAGCTCTGATTTCCCTTCTCATCTTCCTCTATATTGATATTACCCTCTGCCTCCACCTTGATTTCGTGGAAGAATGCATCGTAAATCGATGTTGGGAATGAGTCGGTCTTGTAAACAATACCATTACTACAAGTGATCTTATCATAATAGCTACCTGGAGCAAGCAATCCTTCCTCTTCGTATGGTTTGTAGAACACATTATGTTCCGGATCCCAACGGCTATACGTTGTTGTTACCAACGAGTCCTTGTCGTAAATGTTAGCATTACGGTTATAGAACAAGGTATTCAACGTAAAGTAGTTTGCATAGTATTGCTGCAAAGAGTCACGGTCATCTTCGTGAACATTGAAATTGAAATAGCTTTTCACTAACTGATAACGCTCGTTGTATGCACTCTTACGTGGAGCAATAACCAAATAGTTAGAGTCTTCACGGTAGATGTAAGAATCGAGACGTTGCATTAGTCGATTTGCCTTAATCATCACAGAGTCTACATAGATACGATTTCCATCCTCATCAACTCCACGATAAACGCTTCGGTTTACATCCAAAGAGTCATCATCGTAGTACTTGATGATTGTGTACATAGAATCTACATCAGGGTCAAGTTCCAACAACTCATAGATGTTTGGATGGAAAGTCAACTCTGAATTCATCACATGGAGAATACCATTGTTGCAAACGGTATTAACACTCTTTGCATGAACTGAATCAACTCCAACAACACCATTTGTCAAGGTTGTCTTCTTCTGGTTAAGAAGCATGATTTCCTGCTTGTTAGTATTTGACGAATAGTTATAACGAGCAATATGGTTCTTCACAAAACGGGTGATTACCTGATCTTTATGCCCATTTGCTATTTCAGTGAGAAGGCTGTCTTTATTAAACGATCCATTCACTGGGGCAAATACGGTTACTATCTGGCTTTCATCAAGGAGAGCACTATAGCCGGTCTTATCAAGGATTTCAAGGAAATCACTTAATTCGTTCGTCGACTTGATCTGCTGATATATGGTAGCATCAACTACATTTCCTGTTGAAAGATTTGGATCGTAGTGATCATCCCAAGTATCAGAACAGGCATAGCTCACCAGCAAGCCAGTGAAGACTAGGATGCCTGTACGGATTGATTTATTTATATTCTTTTTCATAAAAACTTGTTTTAGTATTTATCTTCTGGATAGTATTCATTATTATACACACTACGAGGACAAAGCTCTATGTAGTCGAACGCAAATGTACCCAAATCGCCAAGATCGAGTTTCTGCTGTACCCTTACATAGTGGTCGGTCTTACCATCTGAATGGAAGGTAGTCCAAATGCGGCGCATCTCGGTCATACCATTACGCATCCAGTATGGAGAACCGGTTCCGTCCTGATTGATGCTACCATAGGAAGCAGGTCCCTTCATCCAGCCACGGTTATGCAAAGCCTTGTCATAAGCAGCAATTGCTTCGTCATCTCCAAGATCTGCGTCTGGCTTGTTACCGATTGAAGGATCAACACCATCTTTTCTCATATCAAGAGGGATACCACATGGTTTATTATCAAAGTAAACTTGCATGATACCACGGTTGGGGAATCCGAGGCAAGTCTGGATTCGGAACTCATAATCGCCCTCTGGTACAGGAGGAAGTCGGAATGTGACATCAAACATACCAGAAATCAGCAATTCATCTCCCTGATATGACCAGAAGCTCAGATAACGGTTACGAACATGCATGTGAGTCTTCTGTGTGAAGTCGAAATTCGTCACAAAACCACGCTTGAAACCAAGACAGTGATTAGGATTCACATTCGGGTCGGCAGAGTCACTTGAGCGTCCATACTGACCTGGATAAGAAGGAACACCTCCTACACCAACAACTCCATGTCCACGAGCTCCACTTGTCAGGAAGTCTGGAGACAACGTAGAAGCATCAATTCGCATACGTTCGTTAAGCACCACAGTCTGAGTGACCGATCCATAAGTGATAATGTCTTCGATATAGTGATAAACACCATTCACAGCCACAAGGTCACGACCTGACTCTGCTGGAGACTTGATCTTAGCACCTGGTTCTAATACGCCACGAGAGTCCTTTCGGTTCTGAACTCCACGACGGTTGACATAACGTCCTGCCTGAGAGCCTGAAGGGTAGGAAATCTTCATAATAGAATAAGGAAGCATTGTCTCGTACCAATCAGCTACATCCCAGTGCTTACGGTCAAAACACTTAAGAAGGACATTATCTGCAGTCAACATGTTGTAAACAATACGTGCAGGCAGGAAGTGATATGACACAAACCTATTGAGCGAATTACGACGATCCTTATAGTCCGTCACATTTGCATCCTCAGGATATACCTCATCGTAGATTGTCTTTGCATAAGCTTTCAAGTCATCAAGATTATTGATTCCATGGGCAGCAAAGACATCATTCTGCTCAATAAATCCAGTGAAGCCAAAATACCTATGTTCCATATATCCTACAATGTCACGTTCGACAGCAGTCTTCTGAGCGAACCATTCATCGATAGAATCGACAGACAGGTGGTAGTTTTCATCTTTATATTCGCGCATGAGGGTGTCTAAGTGACAGAGCTTCATAGCGGAATAGAACAGAGAAATCGTAGAGTCTTTCTTCATCAAGTCAGGCAACATTTCTGTAGTTGCATCGATAACCTTATCGACGGTGTGTACAACACCATTCTCCACAGAGTCGTCACGAAGAGTGATTTGTGCAGACTGATTGATTCTATAGACGATATGGACCTTACCTGGTTCAGATGTAACATCGGAGTCACAGGTGATTGTCAAATAACGGTCCAACATGTTCTGAGTCGGAAGGGTTGCATTTGAAAAGTCAGTTGTATAGAATGATTGCTCAATGATATGTGTAGCTGCAATCGTATCGCAATCGGCAACTGGCAACTCGTCAACCGAACTCATACCACGACCAGCCAGATAAGCGTCAATAGCCTCATTGGTTGGTGCGAATACGGTGTATGAGCCGTAAGTTCCGAGAAGGTCCAGATTTACAAGCTTAGACTTATTGATAATCTCGACAAACTTACTGAATGACTCAGGTCGGTTAAGAAGATATGTGTTTGCCATATCTCCTTTAGCAGTGTAATAATTCTCCACGCCTGGATCATCGTCGCAACTCACCAAGAAGGCAGCTACGAACGTCATTACGACCGCTAGGTATTTATATTTTAAAATAGTAGTTCTCATAGTTAATGTTAAATGTTTCTTTCGTTTTTCTTTTCTTTGTCATAAGCAGGATTCTGCTTCAAGAGTTTGTTACGTTTCAACTCATTCTCTGAGAATGGCATATACAAGAATTCAATCATAGCCATCTTGATTCGCATAGCTTGTGAGTTTGAAGTAAACTTACTACTAAGCAAACCTGAAACGTAAGTAGTATTTCCATCACGACGTGCACGGCGTACTAAGTCATAATAGCGTTTGCCTTCGAACATCAACTCTCTACGACGTTCGTGCTCAACCAGCTCATCAAAAGATTTCTTGGTTGGGAAGTTTGAACGCTGTGGTTTTGCAGCAGCTGTTGCTTGAGGAGCAGAACGCTCATAGATAGCCAATACAATGTTAAATACATCGTCATAATATTCTTTGGCAGTTGTATACACATTATTTACAGGTGATACACGATGTGGAGCTGGAGTTGGAGTTACAGGTGTTGCATTGTCATCAAGATATCCAGCAACCTGAACTTCAGCCTCTGCCTTCATCAACATGATATCTGTAAGTCTGTAAATAATCCAGTTTGCATCTTTCTCTTGACGAGGGCTGTTGTCCAGTTGATCTCCAAGCCAAGCATTAGAAGAAGCACCAACCTTAACTCGAGCAGTTCCTAATACATACTTCTGGATTGTATAAGGATCACTCTCATGCCACTTGAAACTTGTCTGACTACGGAAGTCAAACGAAGAGAACAAACCAGATGACTCGTAATTTGCACTTGGTTTCTGTGGCAACAGGTCATCGTTTGCAGCTAATTGAGCACCACTTTCAGAGCTGTTTCGGTCTCCATAGAGATTACCAATAATGCTATTTTCAGCAGAACTACCATAGCGGTTCTTCTCGTCTTCATAATTCAACTCGAAAATACTCTCGAATGAGTTTCCGTCACCACCAAAGATCTTATTGTAAGCCTTAGCCAATGTTCCCTGTCCAGAAGTTGGGTCAGATTCTGTCCATTCTTCAAGAAGAGGGAATCCGTATTTAGCATAAATATCACGGCTGATCTGAGGCTTCAAGTTACCATAACGGTCTTCCTTGTACTCGTCAATCTTAGCAGAGATAATCTTATCGCAATACTCTATACACTTGAGGTAATCAGCGTTTCGAGTTGCTGGATCAACTGCCGCATTTGAAGCTCTCCAAAGGTACATATCAGCCAAAAGTGCATAGATTGCATTTCGAGAAATACGTGCAGAATTCTCGATTTCTGCAACATAGTGCTTTGGTGCATATACTGCGTATGGCTCCAAATCCATGATCAACGTATCAAGAATCAGTTCTTGCTTTGTAGCACCTAAATCATAGTTTTGATCGTCGTCAATTGATGCAACAAAAGTGAACGGAACATCTCCGAAAGTACGGATCAAGTAGAAATAACTCAAAGCACGTATAGCCTTCACTTCGGCCAAATTCTGGCGAAGGTCTGACTCCGTGTAGTTAGGGTCACGTTCTTGAATCACTGGAGCATACAGCTCAACAGTGTTACAACGGTTAATCAGCTTATAGAAAGCACTATAGCTACAAAAAGAGTTGGTCTCAAGGATACTACCATTGAGAAGATATTGAAGGTCTTTACTTGCTCGGCTGATCTGTTGTCCCTCTTTGATATTATCCGAACGAACCTCGCCCCAGACAACCATACTGTTGACAACATCACCACTTTGCAAGCCTGTATAGCATGAGAACACTACACTCTCAACGTCTTTTTTACTGGTCCAATAATTCTGCGCAATAATCTGGTTCAAAGGTAACACCTCGACATCGCAAGAAACAAGAGCCAAGCAAGAAAGAGTTGCCAAACCTATAGACATTATTTTATTATATAGTTTCATTGTTCCTTAATTTTAGAATCCGACATTTATACCTAAAGTAAACTGCTTTGAACGAGGTGTACGTCCACCATCTGTAGCTGCGGAATATCCACCCTGAGAAACCTCTGGGTCAGCACCTGAATACTTGGTGAGAACAAACACATTGTTTAAGTTGAAGTTAAGACTCAAGCTCTTGATTCCGAACTGAGAAAGCCTCTTTGGAGGGAAACTGTAAGACATGGTGATGAAGTTCATACGAAGGAACGATGCATCTTCCATGAAGCGGTCAGAACCTAACCAGTTATAACCATAGTTGTGAAGTGCACGTGGGATAACTGCCACGTCACCTTCGTTGTGCCAACGCCAGTTGACAGCACGTGACTGGTTGTTGTTGTCATACATGTTTTCAGCAGTCATACGAGCTTTGTTGATTACCTTCTGACCAATACGATAGTTGAAACGCATGTTGAAGTTAAATCTACCATAGTTAATCTGGAAACCGAAACCACCAGTCAACTTAGGAAGTGAAGAACCGAGGTAAACGATATCGAGCTCATTGATGTTACCATCATGGTTGATATCCTCGTACTTAGCATCACCACCCTTGAACTCATACTGCAAACCACCGTAGTCGAACATCATTGGTTTTGAACGTCCATTTTCATTGAGGATAACCTCACCTGCTGCATTACGAGCAACTGGTGCATCAGGACCACTGACGCCAGGAATTTCTGTCTCACTCCACTCACTGTAAGCATAAACGCCCTTGTGGCGGAAACCATAGATTGAACCGATTGGGTTATGGAGCTGTACACGAGAGAGGTACTGACCATTTTCGTGATTGAATTCGTCGTTCATATCATCAAGTACCATTGCATCCATTTCCAAGATTTCATTACGGTTGTTAGAGAATGCCATATTGAATGAAACAGAGAACTTACCACGACGGATGAAGTTGTTAGCAGCAAGGTTGAATTCCCAACCATTGTTACGTACAACACCCTGCAATTTTGCCGGCAACTGTGAATAACCTGATGATGTAGGAATTGGGTAACCACGTACCTGCTCGTTTCTACTTGTATAGACCTGAACGTCTCCGGAAATCTTGTTGCGGAAGAATGCAAAGTGTGAACCGAAGTTCCATGTGTCGTTATTTGCTGGACGAATAATCTTCAGACGAATCTGCTGAGGAGCGATAGCTGTAACTCCAAGGTAAGAACCGTCAGAGCTATAGGTGCTATACATAGAGGTTGAACCACCTGATGGACGACCTGAACGACCCCAACCAACACTGAGAGACAACATGTTAATCCACTTCAGTTTCTCTTTAACGAATTTCTCATCAGAGATATTCCAACGACCAGAGATTCCATAGTATGCACCCCACTTCTTTGGGTTATTGTTTGACTTATCAAAACGTGCTGTAAAGTCGAAACTATATTTACCCTTGAATGAGTAGTGTGACTGGAATGCAAAGTTCTCTGACTTAGAAGGAGCGCTTACGTTACCACTTGCTGAGGTAAGGACACCTCCTGCCAAAGCTGAAGTAATGTCACCTGTTGGGAGCCACTTACGAGAAACACTTTGAGAAGAGCTACTTCCTGTGCTGTACTCACCACGAACCATGAACATAAGAGAATGGTCTTCGTTGTTGAAGTGAGGAGTATAGGTTAAGCTATGACGTGTACTAAAGTGATTACTCTTGCTCTGGTCAGTAGAAGCAACGTTTGAATTATTGCCGCTCCAACCATCGGTCTGGAGTACGGAAGGAGTGAAGCGGTGTCCGTCAGAAGCAGAAACGCTGAACGAAACCTGTCCTGAATACTGGAGTCTGTGCTCCTTAGGCTGCGTACCCAAGATGTCGTAACGCAAGATGAACTCAGGATTGAGTGACAAGTTGCTTTGGAGGTTCTTTCCAAGATATGCTGCAGCCAGAGGGTTACCCTTGCTCAAACGGTCATTCAACTGAGAAGAAGTATACTCTTTCTGCATGATGTAGAAATCACCTGTAGGATTCTCAAACTCATCCTCCTCATAAGGAGCAAGGTTTGGCATCATTTGGTATGCGAGATCGGCAAGACCACCGCTGCTAGAAGCTGTCTTCTTATTCTCTGTATATGACAATGAGAAGTTGGTAGCTACCTGAATCTTAGTTGAAACATAGTAGTCGAGAGCGACACGTGTAGTATAACGGTCCAACTTCTGATTGATAACGGTACCAATCTGATGGTCATAACCACCGGCTACACGGAATCGAGCCTTATCACCACCACCAGAGAGAGAAACGTAGTGCTGGTGATTCTGACCAGACTGATTGGTGATGGTCTCCCAGTCGGTATTGTTGTTAAACATATGGTACTGAGAGTAGTTAGGGTCGTAGTTGATTTCAGGAATGTAATCAGAAGCTGTATTATCTGCAATTGAGCTCTTCAGCGTTGGATTGTAGTATGCTTCCTTCAAGAACATTGTGTAATCATCACCATTGAGCATCTTCATACCACGAGGCTGCCATGTGCCACTAAAACGATAAGAATAAGTAACACGTGTCTTACCACGTTGACCACGTTTTGTACGGATTTCGATTACACCGTTTGCACCACGGCTACCCCAGATAGCAGTAGCTGCTGCATCCTTGAGGACTGTGATACTTTCGATATCTTCTGGGTTAACCTGGAGGAGTTCTGCGAACTTTTCTTCGTTATAATCATCCTTCTGGTTCATATCGATTCTCAAGTCGCTGGCGTTACCATTGACAACAATCAGAGGTTCAGCATCACCGGTAATAGTACCGACACCACGAAGACGCATTGTAGAACCTGCACCAAGGTTACCGGAATTCATTACGATATCGAGACCTGCGATACGTCCCTGCAAAGCTTCATCAACTGATGTCATTGCAAGACCTTCGAATTCCTTCATGTCAATTGTCTGCTGAGCAGTCGTAATTTCAGTGATAGGAATAGACAAACCCACGTTTTCAGTCTTCTTTGTGTCTTGAACAACGACGGTCTTTATTCGTGTTGAACTCTGCATCACGATTTTGTACACCTTTTTATTAATAGGCAGACTCTGCGTCTGATAACCGATATATGAGACTTGGATGTGGTCCTTAGGATTCACCACCTTGAAAGAGAAGTTACCGTTGATATCTGTAACTCCATGGGCAACGATACGGTTGTTATTGTCAATTTCGACAACATTCACCATCATCAATGGTTCTTGTTCATCAGAAACAGTACCAGAGATCACGTCGCCAGCATTAACCTGTGCCTGTGCAAAAGAACAGAAACAAGCTAAAAGCATTAACATTGATATTATTCTTTTCATACTCATAGTTATTTACGTTTACGTTTAGTTTCAGCTGCAGTATCTTCCTCCTCTTTGTAAACTTCAAATGGAGAATAGATGAACTGATTGTTTTCTGGTAATGTTAGATCTTCACCCTCATAATATTTATAAAGGAGAGGATGGTCAATTGCATGAAGAACAACACTTGATGAAGTTTCAATCAAAGTTGCACTTTCTACAGATTTGTTGTTCAACCAATACTCACGAGCCATCACATTATACATCTTTTTCTTATTGACCTGTTGAGGATTAGAGCAAACTCCCTGAACGGTAAGATCTGTTCCTGTGTTGGTAATTGTAAGTTTGTATGAACGTCCTGTTGTAGGATTGGTCTTTGCAGACTCATATCTACCACTTGCGAACTCGTCTCCAACAACTTTATCAATAAAGATGGAGTTATCCTGAATATGATACTTCACAAAATCAAGCATCACTTTACGGAGATGAGATGCTGTGTCTGAAATCTGATAATAAAATTTAGGAGTACCTAACAAATCCATTGAGAGCTTATTAGCTTTTATACCGGTTTCGTCCCAACGAATGGAATCGCCCTTAGCATTAAAGCATGCGATAGTATCCTCTGACTCATCAATTTCAATTGCCTCTTCAAGCATTTCCATAGTTGGAAGACCTTTTGCAAATGCCTCGTCCATTGCATCATTTGTTGGAACATAGATGGTATAATGATAAGTATTCAACAGATAATTGACACTCTCTTCAACATCCTCTGGAATATAAATCAAGTTACCATTCTTAGATGTAGATGACCAGTTCAGACCTTTCTTTCCTGCTACAGCAGCTAAGGCTCCACACTCACGAAGAAGTTCATAGAATTTAGAGTATTCACCATCTCCTCCAAGCGTCTCATCGTGTTCTGCTAAAATATCACTAACGGCCTTTTGAGCTGTATAAACAGGTGCGTCAACGATGTATGATTTACCGTTTTCCATATTATAAACCTGTGACACTGTCAAAGGTGAGTCTTTTTCAAGTTGGAATCCGCCAGCAACTGTCATCTGACCAGGAACGTCGATTGTACCTCCTACCTTAACGAAGTTCTTACCCTTCGTCTGATAGAATTGCTTGCCTGGCTCAATTGCGCCAATGACAATAATATTATCAAGGAGGTCTTCAAGACGGTCGAATACGCGGTCGGTTGCCGAACTACCGACATAGGTTGTCAATGAGTCGGTCTGAAGCCAACTGCCATCGTCCTGCTTCTCTGCCTTGTAAACAACAGCTTGAATCTGAGAGAAGAGGTTCGAACCACTTGGTTTTGGATTCATCATGAACTTCCAGATATGAGTTTCTGCCTGTCCGAGTGAAACTGGGTCAATGTAAGTCAACAAACCTTCATTTACTGGAATGAAGAAACTATAAGTAGATACCATTGAGTTCAAATATGCAGGGTACTCCAAAAGTGCAATCGCATTGTAAATGACACTTAAGTTCTCGCTAACTACTGCAGGGAACAAAACTGATGAATAAGACATTGGTGAGAACACCTTATTTGTCTGATAAACAGCACCGTTACATGCAAGGAAGACACTGTCGACATCAGCAGTTGTGATACCCATTTCCATTGCAGCATCATTGAGCACTGACTTAAACTTAGATGGAACTGACTGTACTAAAGAGTAAAGCTGATTGTTCTTCAAAAGTTCAACAATCACATGGTCAGGAACATTATCCCAAGTGCCGAAGTTGTCTTGGAGAACCTTTCCTCCACCATTATTCCACCAATCAGTAAGAGCCGCATCTGTTGGTACCAACATACAACCCATATCTTCCATTACCTCATCACGGTCACGATCGTTGATTGTACCTGGGTTATAACGGTTCCATCCTGGATCATATTTCAAAAGTTCTGTCAACTTCAAAGAATACAACTTATCCTTGTCTTGGTTGCGGGCTGTTGATTCAATACCGTTACTCTCACTTCCTCTCTGAGCGAAATAAGACTTCTGATAAACAGAGTCAACTGTCGTCTTATAAATACGATTGTACTCGCGTGTAATCGTATAGTCATAGAACGGAGCAGCGAAACGCTCTAGGAAAGAAGAATAAATGCTGAACTGTGGTCTTACACGAATCAACTCTGCCATATTGTCAAGTGGCAACATCACCTTATCGACTTTGTGCAAGAATCCGTTCTTACAGAAAATGTTTGCCTCGACCACTTTACAATCGTTTACATAAGCATCGTCAGAAACATGAGTTCCAGCAGGCTGATTGTAGAGGAAGTCTACATCATTACCTGTAATCATGTTCTGCTCCAAGAAACGAGGCAAGAAATGAATCATGGTTGGAGCTCCTGAGAAGTCCTTGAAAAGAACAATCGTATCATGAGTCTGAGCCAGATTCTTCCAGTACTTAGAGTTTGGAATTTCCGGATCCGTAGTGCTGACTACCAATACGGAGTCGTAAGTCTGGAGAGATGCTGTACGACGCATACATTCGCCTTCAATAGGGCCTTGTACACTTGACAGCAAACTAATTGTAGCAGGATTGTCAATCATAGATGAACGAAGAATCAACTTCTTTTGTGCATCTGTCAATTGATCATAACTTCTCACACCCCATTTATTATTCGCATAGAATTTCGCAAAAGCGTCATCGTCTGCGATAAACAGGGTTTTACTACCTGTTTTTGAGAGAGTTGCCTTCTCACCCAGGTCATCAATTAACTGCAAGAAATTCTTATAGTTTCCATGATCTTCCATATAACCATAGATTGTGTTCAGACCAGTTGGTTGGTCTTCATCAAGGTTATAATCTGGTGTACAACCAAAGAAACCAAGAGTTGCAGCACACACAGCACTTCCTACAAGAAGATGCTTGCGTAGTTTGTTACTCTGAAAGTTAAACAACATAATTTTAGAATTATTAATTATTGATTTTGATATGTTTGTTTTTGATTATTACAAAATTAAATTAATCTAAGATAACTTACTGTTATTCAGCTATCATCTATTAGCACGTTTTGCGTTCTTTCCGTTTTTTTCTGATTCATTGTTTAAAAATTTTAATTGGTTATTAATTGTTAATATTTATATTAATTCAGTGTGATATCCATTTTGAATCGATAGTAATAATGATCATCGTACACCAGGAAGACACTTGCTGTGGATTTGCTTCCGCTTGCTGGTGCTTCGAGATCTGATGTATATGCAAAGTCTAAAGTGCTTGTGTTTGGATTGTATCCCACTTTGCACTCGCTATTACCCCATGCAGTAGCTGTTCCGTCAAACATCATATAAAAGCCGTTTGATGAGGTTAAGTTTGAAGTCAGTTCTCCTGTCCTGACATCCGTGCATGCCATGAATCGCAAGTCGCCAACCGTTGCCCCATTTGGGAACTTCGTGCTGATGTCACTCAAGTTGATAGCAATTGTCTGCTTGCTATAGGAGTCAACATAGTTCATGTCATACGTTTTACGAATTGTTTCTTCACCTACTTTTTCCATATTACGCCAAGAATACAGCGATGGGTCGACATTGACATTATCATAAGTTCCTTCAGGAATGCAGTCGATTCCGAAATGAACTGATACGGTAATGTATGATGTTTGTCTGTTGCGTGTGATCGCGTAACGCATGGATGCGACATATTGGTCTCCTTTTTGACAATGATTAGGATGACAGCCATAATTCCAGCTATACACATCGCTGGTACTGAGATTCTTAGGTTCGATGAAGACGCGTGAATTACCGCCATAATCTTCCACGTTTCCATCATTATCAAACCAAGCGCCCCAGGTTCCCTGAGCAGTATGTCCACCTGTCGAACCATTGGCATTGAGCGCATTCAGTTTAACACGCGTATTGTTAAAATCGTTAATTGACAAACCCAACATATCAGCCAGTGTATTCGGGTCTATCTCTATATGGTCAGCTTGCGAATAACCATCGGCCAAACTCAGCATTGTAAAGATGTCAATACGATTCTCCGAAATAAACGTGTTTAAGATTCCGTACTTCGGTTCGTCTCCGATCTCTTCAGTTCCTGTCTGTGGGTATGCATTAATGACTTGATCGAGATAAGCCACACGATTATCCAACCACGTTTTCATCTTCGCCAATTCCTGATTGACATCATAAGTTGCTGGTTGCCACCAAGAAGGAGTATCGACAATTGGCCAACGTAGTTTATTGCGATCGTATGCACCCTTGTTCAGTTCTGACACATATTCTTCGACAATTGCCCAACTATGTCCTACAATCGAATCTTTCACTGAATTCCACAATTGTTTATACTCTTTGGTATAACGATCGGATTTGAACATATCAGTGAAGAATCTAGGAGTAGCGCCATACATTCCCTTACGATTGGCAGGATCTGTACCTAAAACCAATTCACGATAGTCGTTGAAATAGCGGAAGATGTTGCCATCATAGAAGGTGCCCCAGTCAAAGTCGAAGCCAGCATCCCAATCCCAGAATGGACCCATTGCCCATTTGCCATCACCGTCCTTATACATATAAATGCTACGAGGAGCACATATCTCAACATTCTCAACAAGTTCCTGAATCATTGCCATCGTCATGAATGAGCGCATATCCATCAAAGAATCAAGCGCCTCATAATCGACTGACTTGATGGCACTCTCCAGTTCGGCAAGTACTGCCTGGATAGAATCACGTTGCTCCGTAGTTACGTCATCTGGATGCTTCACGCACATCGGCATATTGTAAACAGTTGACCAGAAATTGTCGGTTGACTGTGGGCTAAGCTCCGGACCATCATCCTTGTCCATTGCCAGTAAGATACCTTCGGCATCAGACACATCTACACGATTCGTGCCTTGCTGTACCTGTTCGGTCAACAGATACAACCCCTCGTACTCTCCGTCGATAAACAACTCCACAAAACGAGAGTGATTCACATAAGGCATACCCATCCAGCGAGCTACCTCAAACACAAAAGTATTCATCATACTTGTTAGGTCGCGATAGTTTGCCAGCAACACCCAATTCTTTGCTTTAGCCAATCCCAAAACCTTATGCTTTTCGTTCAACTTGATGCGATAAGGCTTCTTAGGATAGATACTCCAAGTAGAGTTGCCACGTCCACGAATGCTGCCAGTTCCAGAGTACCAATTATAGCCATCTTTACCATCAAGCGAAACAACGCAATCAACATATTGCTCACGTGAATGAACGCCTACCTGCTCCTTGGTCGTAACACTTAAAGTGTAAACCTGATACTTGTTATGCGACTGAAGTTCCTCAGACATTTCGTCAACGAAGGTAACACTATCAATCATCGAAATGGCATAGGAAACATCGCTTGAGGCATCATCAGCAGACTCTCCAGCAAACAAACGGAAAGAATGGCCATCAGACGAGAAATCAGAATAAGGGAACTGACTGATTTCATAAGGGAAACTCCAATTAAAGTTGTATTTAGAGTCGGAATGTGTGTTTATCATATACCAATTTTGAGCAACAGAAGGACAGGCCATCACTATGGCCGTCAAGAGGGATAAAAGTTTACTTGCAAGTCTCATTTCAAATCTGTTGTTAATAAAATTGGTACCACTAGCATTAATTGGTGTACAAACTTAGGCATTTTTTTTTGAATAGATAATGTTTTTTAACAAAAAAGTGAAAATCTACCCCTATTTTATTCATAAAATAGTTAAAAATGCCTATATCGACATCAAAGACATAGTCTTTATAGACAGCAAACAAGCAAACAAGTATTGTCAAATTTTTCACCAGTTTTGGGTAAGCATGACCTAACTCCATAACCTGAATATTAAGGTCTTTTCCCATCTGAATTACTGATAGTTTTGCAACCTCTAGGGAGAAACACTTGTTTCCTCTTGGGGGAAACACGTGTAACCTCCAGGAGGAAACAAATGTAACCACTAGGGAGAAAAAACTGAAAAACCCTAAGAGAAAACAAATGTAACTTCTAGAGAAAAAAAAATGGCTAACCCCTAAGAGAAAACAAATGTAACCTCTTAGGAGAAAAAATGGCTAACCCCGGGAGAAAACAAATGTAACCTCTTAGGAGAAAAAAATGGCTAACCCCGGGAGAAAACAAATGTAACCTCTTAGGAGAAAAAAATGGCTAACCCCGGGAGAAAACAAATGTAACCTCTAGAGAAAAAAAATTGCAACCTCTTGAAAAAAAATGTTTCTAAATTTTGGGGAAAAGGTGATTTCGAATGAACGTTAAAAAAGTATCTCCAACTAAGGGTAAAATCTGTTTCCCTTAAGGGGAATTTTTGTTACCCCTAGGGGCTGCAAAATTTTCCCACAAATAAAGGGTCAATTCAATTTGCTGTTTAGCAATAATTGGAAATAGCAAAAAACAAAAAAACTTATGATCAAAAAACATAAAAAACAGTTATTTCTTTCCTTGTAAACAAGTGGTTAAATCGTTTCCCTTCATATAATAAAAAACACAGGAAACACGCAACCTGAAAAACTCAGGAATATGCGTTCATAATGGACCTATCATTCAAAACAAAAAAACTTCATCGAAGTTATGTCGAATACACATTCAGGGGATGAGAGACGGAAGTGAAAAAGGGATGAAAAAGAGCAGAGATCAATAGGGGTAATAAAGGAGATTAATAGTGGTGTTTAGGAATAATAGTTATTTATAGAGTGAAGATTTGCAGACAATATCACCGAATAGAAATCAACACAGAGATTTGAACAAAAACCAACACACTTATCAATAAAAAGCAACAAAAACAGCTGCACACAAATTGCACAGCTGTTTAGATGTAAGATATCGTTACTAAACGACTAATTATTCTGCAGCTTTCTCTTCTGCTGGAGCTTCTGAAGAAACGTTTTCAGGTGCTACTTCAACTGCAGGAGCCTCTACTGGAGCTTCCTCAACTGGGGTCTCTTTTGCAGTTTCAGCAACTGGAGCCTCAGCCTTAGTTGCAGACTTCTTAGAACGACGTGTACGAGTAGACTTCTTAGCAGTTTTTGCCATATTTTCATCAAAGTCTACTAACTCGATAAAGGCCATATCTGCATCATCTGAAGCACGTTTTCCGAGCTTGATAATACGAGTATATCCTCCTGGACGATTTCCGACCTTAGTTGCAACAGCGCCAAAGAGCTCAGTAATAGCATATTTATTCTGCAAATAACTGAAAACCACACGACGAGATGCTGTCGTGTCATCCTTTGCCTTTGTTATTAATGGCTCCACATATACACGAAGAGCTTTTGCTTTCTGGAGAGTCGTAGTAATTCTTTTATGCAGAATTAATGATGTTGCCATATTTGACAGCATAGCAGCTCTATGTGGGGCTGTACGACTCAGATGATTGAATTTTTTATTGTGTCTCATCTTTGCTTAATCTTTTTCCAATTTATACTTAGAAGTGTCTGTTCCAAATGACAATCCATGGCGTTCAAGAAGATCATCCAACTCTGTAAGGGATTTCTTTCCGAAGTTACGGAACTTGAGCAAATCAGCCTTTTGATATCTAACCAAATCACCTAATGTATCCACTTCCGCTGCCTTCAAACAGTTAAGTGCGCGAACAGAAAGGTTCATATCAGTGAGTTTAGTCTTCAGAAGCTGACGCATCCGCAATATTTCTTCATCGAATTCCTCATTAGCATCCAAGTCGTTATTATCTAAGGTAATCTTCTCGTCTGAGAAGAGCATGAAATGATAAATCAAGATTTTGGCTGCTTCCTTCAACGCATCCTTTGGATGTATCGAACCATCAGTTGTGATTTCTAATACCAATTTATCATAGTCAGTCTTCTGTTGAACACGATAAGGCTCAACAGAGAACTTGACATTACGGATAGGCGTATAAGTTGAATCTATAGCCAATTCGTTGATTTCCTTACAGTACTGTCGATTCTCTTCTGACGGAACATATCCACGACCTTTATTGATGTTAAGTTCAATCTCTAAAGTAGCTTTTGGATCTAAATGACAAATTACCAATTCAGGATTTAACACTCCAAATCCAGTAAGATATTTATTAATATCTCCAGCTTTAAACTCTGTTTCATTCTCGATAACTATAGAGACTTTTTCGGACTCTATACCATCGGCATTTTGCTTGAACCTTACCTTTTTAAGGTTCAAAATAATGTTGGTGACATCTTCTTTTACTCCAGGAACAGTAGAAAATTCATGTTCTACTCCAGCAATACGTATGGTATTGATGGCAAAGCCCTCTAAGGAAGACAAAAGAATGCGTCGAAGTGAATTACCAATAGTAATTCCAAAGCCTGGCTCCAAAGGACGGAATTCAAATTTTCCGCACTTGTCGTCAGATTCCAACATTATTACTTTTTCGGGTTTTTGAAATGCTAATACCGCCATTATTAATCTTTATTTAGAGTACAACTCAACTATCATCTGCTCTTTAATATTCTCAGGAATATCTGCTCTCTCAGGCATGTGAAGGAGCTTTCCGCCCTTAGCAGTCTCATCCCACTCAATCCAAGGATACTTGCTGTGATTGAAACCTGCTAAAGAAGCAGCTATTACTTCGAGAGATTTAGACTTTTCACGAACAGCAACCAATTGACCTGGCTTTACAGAATATGATGGAATATTCACAACCTGACCGTCAACTGTAATATGCTTATGACCAACCAACTGGCGAGCCGCAGCTCTTGTTGGAGCAATCCCAAGACGATATACTATATTATCAAGACGAGCTTCAAGACTCTGGAGCAGAACTTCACCTGTTACTCCATCAGTACGTGCAGCCTTTTCAAACAAATTACGGAACTGACGCTCAAGAACTCCATAAGTGTACTTAGCTTTCTGTTTCTCAGCGAGCATAAGTCCATATTCTGAAGATTTCTTGCGACGATTATTGCCATGTTGACCCGCTGGATAATTTCTCTTAGAAAGTACCTTGTCAGGTCCAAATATTGCCTCTCCGAAACGACGAGAGATTCTTGATTTAGGGCCAATATATCTTGCCATATTAAATCTATTTTGTTTTAAGCATTGACATTGTGTGCAGCCGCAACGGCAGAAAGGAAAGATGCCGTCTATTAACAACTCTGTCAAGCAGTTAACTAATTATTAAACTCTTCTTCTCTTAGGAGGACGACAACCGTTATGTGGAAGTGGAGTAACGTCAACAATTTCTGTCACCTCGATTCCTACGCCACAACAACCACGAATAGCTGACTCACGTCCATTACCTGGACCTTTAACGTATGCGGTTACCTTTCTCAAACCAAGGTCGTATGCAACCTTTGCGCAATCCTGTGCTGCCATCTGAGCTGCATAAGGAGTGTTCTTCTTTGAGCCTCTGAAGCCCATTTTACCTGCTGAAGACCAAGAGATGACCTGACCTTCGCTATTTGCCAAAGTAACAATGATATTGTTGAATGATGAGTGCACATGAAGCTGTCCCTGAGCACTAACTTTGACATTTCTTTTCTTAGCAGAAGTTGTTTTCTTTGCCATACTTGATTATTATTTAGTAGCTTTTTTCTTATTTGCAACAGTCTTTTTCTTTCCCTTTCGCGTACGTGCATTGTTCTTAGTACTCTGACCGCGTACAGGAAGTCCAATACGATGACGGATGCCACGATAGCAACCAATATCCATCAGTCGCTTAATGTTTAGCTGAATCTCTGAACGAAGATCACCTTCTACTTTATAGTCTGCACCTATAATCTCACGAATCTTTGCAGCCTGATCGTCAGTCCAGTCTTTAACTTTCAAATCTTTATCAACTCCAGCTTTTTCCAATATTTTTGCGGAGCTACTGCGTCCAATACCGAAAATGTATGTCAACGCAATTTCGCCTCTTTTGTTTTGTGGGAGGTCTACACCTACAATTCTTATTGCCATATCTTAAATGTTTTTACTTATCTACTTGGCTTGAATTATCCCTGACGCATCTTGTACTTAGGATTCTTCTTGTTAATTACAAACAGACGACCCTTACGTCTTACTATAACGCAGTCAGGAGTACGTTTCTTTAAAGATGCTTTTGTTTTCATATGCAGTTTGTTATTTATATCTAAAAACTATTCTTCCTTTTGAAAGGTCATAAGGAGACATCTCGACCCTAATCTTATCTCCAGGCAGAATCTTAATATAGTGCATTCTCATCTTACCTGAAATATGCGCTATAATCTCATGACCATTTTCCAATTCTACGCGGAACATTGCGTTTGACAATGCTTCGACGATTGTTCCATCTTGCTCGATTGCTGATTGTTTCGCCATATTAAAATGATTCTTCTTTGATTATCTCTTCAATTTCTTTAAACGATGACAGGATATCCGCTTGGCCTTTGCGAACACAAATGGTATGTTCAAAATGTGCCGCTACTTTAGAATCGCGAGTTACTATTCCCCATTTATCAGACTGCATGTATACCTCTTTGGATCCTAGTGTAATCATCGGCTCTATCGCAATACATAGTCCATTTTTCAAGAGAATACCATTTCCTCGTTTCCCGAAATTTGGGACCTGAGGGTCTTCATGCATTTCCTTGCCGATACCATGACCCACAAATTCTCGGACAACACCATATCCATGTTTCTCACAATGACTTTGAATTGCACTTGAGATATCGCCCAGTCTGTGCCCTACTACAGCTTGTTCTATTCCTTTATATAATGCCTCCTTGGTTATTCTCAACAAATCCCGAATATCATCAGAAACCTCACCTACAGAAAAGGTGTAGCATGAATCTCCACAAAAGCCATTCAACTTGGTACCACAATCAATCGACACAATATCTCCATCTTGTAATGGTACGTCGTTAGGAATTCCATGTACAACTTGTTCATTAACAGAAGTACAAATACTGGCAGGAAAAGGGTCGCCATAAGGGTTGGGAAAATTCTTAAAAGTCGGTTCTGCCCCATGATCCCTAATAAATGTTTCCGCTAAAACATCCAATTGGCGGGTTGTAACACCTGGTTTTATGATTTTGGCCAATTCTGCGAGAGTCTTACCGACTAAAAGGTTTGCCTCCCGCAGAAGCTCTACTTCGTCATCAGTTTTAAGATAAATCATCCTAAAATGAGTTTACAAATCAATGTGCGCCACGGATACGTCCTGTATCCAGAAGACCATCATAGTGTCTCATCAGAAGATGACTCTCAATATGCTGAAGAGTATCCAATACGACACCAACGAGGATGAGCAATGATGTTCCCCCAAAGAACTGGGCAAACTCTCGCTGCACATTAAACAAACTAGCAAATGCAGGCAATACGGCAATTAACGCGAGGAATAAAGAGCCTGGGAAAGTTATACGTGACATAATGCCATCCAAATATTCTGCAGTACTCTTTCCTGGCTTTACTCCAGGGATAAATCCATTATTGCGTTTCATGTCTTCTGCCATCTGGGTAGGATTGATCGTAATAGCTGTATACAAATATGTAAATATGATAATCAAAGCTGCGAAAATCACATTGTAAACAACGCTTGTGTTATCAACCAGCTGCATCATAAATGCATTTTGATTAGCTCCCATAAACTGTGCAATCGTAGGAGGAATAAACATTATAGCCTGCGCAAAAATGATAGGCATCACATTAGCTGCGTAAGGCTTTAATGGAATATATTGACGTGCACCTCCATATTGACGGTTTCCTGCAACGCGCTTTGCATATTGTACTGGAACTCTGCGTACACCTTGCACCAACAAAATTGCTGCTGCTATCACTGCCAACCATACTACAATTTCAACGAGGAAACCTATCAAACCGCCTTGACTCAAAGACTCAAAACGATTTACGAATTCCTGAGAAACTGCAGTTGGGAATCGAGCAATGATACCTATCATAATGATGAGTGAAACACCTTGACCAATACCCTTATCAGTAATCCTCTCGCCGAGCCACAAAATAAACATACTACCAGCTGCAAGAATGATGGTCGATGTAATGTAGAATGTCGTCCAATCAAGACTTGAGAAAATAGCAGTTCCATTAGTCGTTTTGTAGAGGTTCACCAAATATGTTGGAGCCTGGAGAAGAAGGATTGCAACAGTAAGATAACGAGTATACTGATTCATCTTTCTTCTTCCACTTTCTCCTTCACGTTGCATCTTTTGGAAATATGGGACAGCAATACCTAACAACTGCATCACAATAGATGCAGAGATATAAGGCATGATTCCAAGGGCAAAAATTGAAGCCTTAGAAAATGCACCACCTGAAAACATATCCAGCAAAGACATCAAACCACCTTCTGTTTGGGCAGATAAATTTTCCAATGCGGCTGTATCAACTCCAGGAAGGACAATATACGAACCAAACCTATACACAGCCACAAAACCAATTGTAATCAAAATACGCGTACGCAAATCTTCTATCTTACAAATGTTAGAAATTGTCTTTACCAACTTAATGTTTTTAAGTTTATCTATTGCTTTTCCCATTTGTTCAGAGTTTTACAACATTACCACCTTTTTCAGTTATGATAGCCTCTGCTTTTTGAGAGAAGGCATGAGCCTCAACTTCCAACTTAGAAGTCAACTCTCCTTTTGCAAGAACCTTAACCAACTGTTTTGAATTCACGAAACCAGCCTCAATCAGTTCAGCAATTCCAACCTTAGTAAGGTTCTTGTCATCTGCCAACTTCTGAATCGTTGACAAATTAATTGCCTTATACTCTACACGGTTGATATTCTTGAAACCGAACTTAGGCACACGACGCTGCAAAGGCATCTGACCTCCTTCGAAACCGATTTTCTTTTTGTAACCAGAGCGTGCTTTAGCACCTTTATGACCACGTGTTGAAGTACGTCCTTTACCTGATCCGTAACCACGTCCTACACGTTTGCCGGTATGGGTTGAGCCTTCTGCTGGTTTTAAATTATGTAATTCCATTGTTTCAGTTTTTTGAAATAAATAATTAATCTACAACCTTAACAAGGTGACTCACCTTATTGATCATTCCTCGTACTGCTGGAGTATCCTCATGCTCAACTACTTTGTTCATCTTCGTTAATCCGAGAGAATCCAAAGTACGCTTTTGATCTATTGGTCGGTTTGCACGACTCTTAATCTGCTTAATTTTTATCGTAGCCATGATATACCTCCTTATCCTCTAAACACCTTTGTTAAACTTACACCACGGTTCATTGCTACCGTCTTAGGGTCACGAATACTTGTAAGAGCAGCAATTGTTGCTTTTACAAGGTTGTGAGGATTTGAAGAACCCTTAGACTTAGCAAGAACGTCAGTGATACCAACACTTTCAAGAACGGCACGCATAGCGCCACCAGCAACAACTCCAGTACCTTCAGAAGCTGGCATAATCAAAACTCGAGCTCCACCAAACTTTGCATATGCTTCATGAGGCAATGTGCCGTTTAGCACAGGAACTTTTACTAAGTTCTTTTTTGCAGCTTCTACGCCTTTTGCGATAGCAGCTGTTACTTCGCCCGCCTTACCAAGACCGCATCCAATTACACCATTTTCGTTACCAACAACTACGATAGCAGCAAAAGTAAAAGTTCTACCACCCTTCGTTACCTTAGTAACGCGATTAATAGCTACCAATCGATCCTTCAGTTCGACGTCGTTTCCTATTTTTACTCTATTAACCATAATCCTAATTAAAAATTAAGTCCTGCTTTACGGGCAGCTTCTGCTACCTCTTTAATTCTACCATGATACAAGTAACCATTGCGGTCAAATACCACAGTTGAGATACCTGCTTCAATTGCTTTCTTAGCGATGAGCTCACCAACTTTGGCTGCCTGCTCACATTTATTACATTTCTCAAGTCCAAGTGATGATGCAGAAACAAGAGTCTTTGCTTCGTCATCATTGATTACTTGAACGTAAATCTGCTTGTTACTTCTGAATACAGACATACGTGGACGTGCAGCAGTACCAGAAACTTTATTACGTACTCTATATTTAATTTTGATACGTCTTTCTATCTTTGTTATCATATGCGTACAATTTAAAATTATTTAGCACTTGCTGACTTACCAGACTTTCTTCTAACAACTTCGCCCTGGAAACGAATACCCTTACCCTTATATGGTTCAGGCTTACGTAATGAACGAATCTTTGCACATACTTGACCAAGTAACTGTTTGTCACATGATTCAAGCATGATAAGAGGATCCTGATTTCGCTCAGATTTTGTTTCAACCTTTATCTCCTTAGGAAGAGCGAACAAAATCGCATGTGAATAACCAATGGCGAACTCAAGCACATTACCAGTATTTGACACACGATAACCAACACCTACCAACTGAAGAGTCTTCTTGTAACCCTCAGATACACCGATAACCATATTGTTCAAGAGTGCACGATAGAGACCATGGAAGGCATGACGCTGTTTGGTATTATCAGTCATCAACTCTGTATTTTCTTCCAATGTTATGTGGCCATCCTCTATACTAACTTTGATAGCTGGGTTCACATACTGTGATAGTTCACCCTTAGGGCCTTTCACTGTTACAATGTCATCCTTATGAGTAATTGTTACTCCTGCAGGAATACTAATAGGCAACTTACCGATTCTAGACATTATATTTCCTCCTATTAATATACATAACAAAGCACTTCACCACCTATTTTAAGTTCTGAAGCTTCCTTGTCTGTCATTACACCTTTGGATGTAGATATAATAGCTATACCTAATCCGTTAATAACACTTGGCATGTCTTTATAGCCAGTGTACTTACGTAGACCGGGTCTTGACACGCGTTTCAAGCACTGTATTGCGCTTGTTTTTGTTGCAGCATCGTACTTAAGTGCAATTTTGATAGTTCCCTGAGGACCATCTTCAATAAACTTGTAGTTAAGCACATAGCCTTTGTCAAAGAGAATCTTTGTGATCTCTTTCTTCAAATTAGAGGCTGGAATATCCACGACATTATGCTTTGCCTGGATTGCATTCCGAAGTCTCGTTAGATAATCTGCAATTGGATCTGTCATACTACTTAAATTAATCGGGACTCCCCGACAATATTTAACAATAATTTTAAAAAATCTATATTACCAGCTTGCTTTCTTAACACCTGGAATCAATCCTGCTGATGCCATCTCACGGAACTGAATACGTGAGATACCAAATTGACGGATATAACCCCTTGGACGACCTGTAAGCTTACAACGGTTGTGAAGGCGAATAGGATTTGCATTTGCAGGAATCTCCTGAAGTTTACGAGCTGCCTCATATGCTTCCATAGGTTCTCCTGTTGCAATAATCTTCTTCAAAGCCGCACGCTTAGCAGCATACTTAGCAACAAGTTTCGCACGTTTTACCTCACGTGCTTTCATTGATTCTTTTGCCATATCAATTATTTATTAGCGTCTTTAAATGGTAATCCAAATGCCTTGAGAAGAGCATAACCTTCTTCGTCAGTCTTGGCAGATGTTACAAATGTTATATTCATACCCATAATCTTATCAACCTGATCGATGTTGATTTCTGGGAAGATAATTTGCTCCTGAATACCAAGAGTATAATTTCCACGACCATCAAACTTACTTTCTATACCTTTGAAGTCACGAATACGAGGCAGAGACACACGAATAAGCTTCTCGAGGAACTCATACATTCTCTGACGACGCAAAGTAACCATCACTCCAATTGGCATTTTCTTACGAAGGTGGAAGTTTGAAACGTCTTTCTTAGACATTGTTGCAACAGGCTTCTGACCAGTAATCTGAGCTATCTCAGTCATTGCAACTTCAATTACTTTCTTATCAGCAGTTGCCAAACCAAGACCTTGGTTGACGACTATCTTCTTCAATACAGGAATCTGCATAGGAGAAGAATAGTTAAACTGTTTCATCAAAGCTGGAGCAATCTGCTCAGCATAAACATTCTTAAGATTTGCAGTAGTACTCATTAAATCTCCTCCCCTGATTTTTTAGCATAACGAACTAATTTGCCGTTAGCACCCATTCTTCTTCCTATACGGGTAGCTTTTCCAGTCTTTGGGTCAACTACATTAAGATTAGAAATATGAATAGGGGCTTCCTGCTTAATAATACCTCCTTGTGGGTGCTGTGCTGTAGGCTTTGTGCTCTTTGACACCATGTTCACACCCTCGACTACGGCGCGCTGCTTCTCTACCAGAACAGACAATACTTTGCCTGTCTTTCCTTTAGAGTTACCAGCATTTACGATAACCGTGTCACCTTTCTTAATATGTAATTTGCTCATTACTTTATTAATCTAAAATTAAAGAACTTCAGTAGCTAAAGAAACTACTTTCATATTGGCAGCACGGAGTTCACGAGCAACAGGGCCAAAAATACGACTACCTCTCATTTCACCTGTGTTACTCAAGAGAACGCATGCATTGTCATCAAAACGGATATATGATCCGTCAGCACGACGTATCTCCTTCTTTGTACGAACAATCAAGGCCTTAGAAACTGTTCCTTTCTTAATTTCGCTTGAAGGAATTACGTTTTTTACCGTAACAACGATTACGTCACCTACAGTCGCATAGCGACGGCGAGTACCGCCAAGTACACGGATACAGAGTACCTCACGTGCACCACTGTTATCAGCAACTGTCAATCTAGATTCTACCTGTATCATAATTACTTAGCTCTTTCTACGATGTTAACTAATCTCCATCTCTTTGTTTTACTCAATGGACGAGTTTCCATAATCAGTACTGTATCACCGATATTGCACTCATTATTCTCGTCATGTGCATGGTATTTCTTCGTTTTAGTTACGAACTTACCATAAATAGGGTGCTTCTCCTTGAACTTAGCGAGGACAACAATTGTTTTGTCCATCTTGTTGCTTACAACCACACCCTGTCTTTGCTTTCTTAAATTTCTATCTTCCATGTAGATTCAATTTTATTTGTTAAGTTCTCTCTGACGTAACTCGCCTTTCATACGAGCGATATCACGACGAAGTTTCTTAATTTGTGAATGATTCTCTACAGGAGAAATATGGTGGTTGAACTTCATATTGGTGTAGTTCACTACCTCAGCCTCAACTCGTTCATTAAGTTCAGCTGTTGTCAATTCTCTTATTTCTGAAATTTTCATACCTCTTAAGCGTTTTTGTCGTAGTCACGTCTTACAATAAACTTAGTTGTTGTTGGAAGCTTCTGTGCACCAAGACGGAGTGCTTCCTTTGCGATTTCATAAGAAACTCCTTCAATTTCGAAGAGGATGCGACCTGGCTTTGCAGGAAATACATACTTGTATGGATCTCCCTTTCCTTTACCCATTCGGACATCCGCAGGTTTCTTAGTAATTGGCTTATCAGGGAAGATACGAATCCATACCTGACCTTGACGCTGCATATAACGTGTGATTGCCACACGGGCTGCCTCAATCTGTTGAGCAGATATCCAACGTGTCTGCAGAGCTTTAATGCCAAAGCTACCAAATGCAAGTTCTGTTCCTCTATGAGAAACTCCTTTCAAACGACCACGTCCTTTTTGCGGTCTTCTGTATTTTTGTCTTTTAGGCTGTAACATGTTTCAAGAATTTAACGGTTAGACTTTCTGTTTCTGAATCTCCTACCGCCGTTATTGCTACGACCTGTCTCTTTTGTCTGTGAGAAGTTTGGAGCCAAATCCTTCTTTCCAAACACTTCTCCGCGACAAATCCAAACCTTGATACCAAGAAGGCCTACCTTAGTAAGAGCCTCTGCAAGGCAATAGTCAATGTCAGCACGCAGTGTATGAAGAGGGGTTCTTCCTTCCTTATACATCTCTGAACGAGACATTTCCGCACCGTTGAGACGACCAGAAATCTGTACTTTAATACCTTCTGCACCTGAACGCATCGTATTAGCGATGGCTGTTTTAATAGCACGACGATAAGCAATTTTACCTTCAATCTGACGTGCTATATTGTTTGCAACAATAACAGCATCCAATTCAGGGCGTTTTACCTCAAAGATATTGATCTGAACATCTTTGTCCGTCAATTTCTTAAGTTCTTCTTTGAGTTTATCTACCTCTTGTCCACCCTTACCTATGATAATGCCTGGACGTGCAGTACAAACTGTAATTGTGACAAGTTTAAGTGTACGTTCAATGACAATCTTTGAAACACTAGCTTTTGCCAAACGAGCATTCAAATACTTGCGGATTTTACTATCTTCGAGGATATTATCACCGAAATCGTTGCCACCAAACCAGTTTGAGTCCCAGCCTCTTACAATACCGAGACGGTTGCTTATTGGATTACATTTCTGTCCCATAGTTAATTCTCCTCATTTTTTAAAGCGTCCACAAATACTGTTACATGATTAGAACGCTTACGAATTCTATATCCTCTTCCCTGAGGAGCAGGTCTCATACGTTTAAGAGTTGCACCTTCATCAACGAAAATTCTAGAGATATATAATTCTCCGTTTTCTGCCTTTCTATCGTTCTTCTGCTCCCAGTTAGCAATCGCTGAGCGAACTACTTTCTCGAGATCTTTTGAAGCGTCCTTAGAGCAGAACTTAAGCGTTGCTAAAGCCTTGCTTACTTCCATACCTCTTACAAGATCTACTACATAGCGCATCTTGCGTGGAGATGTTGGGATGTTGCGAAGACTAGCAAAGTAGGTAGTCTTTTTAGCCTCTTTTATCTTATCGGCCATTATTTTCTTTCTTGATCCCATTTTGATTTACTTAATTTCGTGATTCTGTTTACTTCTTTCTGTTACCAGCATGACCACGGAAAGTACGTGTGAGAGCAAACTCACCAAGTTTGTGACCAACCATGTTCTCTGTAACATAAACAGGGATGAATTTATTACCGTTATGAACTGCAATTGTATGTCCCACAAAGTCTGGGGAAATCATTGAAGCTCTAGCCCATGATTTAATAACGCTCTTCTTACCGCTCTCGTTCATTGCGAGTACCTTCTTTTCGAGCTTTACATTAATATATGGACCTTTTTTAAGTGATCGACTCATAATTTACTTCGTTAACTAATTACTTTTTACGTCTTTCAATAATGTACTTGGTTGATGCCTTCTTAGGAGCACGAGTCTTGAGACCCTTTGAATACAAACCATTACGTGAGCGTGGGTGTCCACCTGACTGACGACCTTCACCACCACCCATTGGGTGATCATGTGGGTTCATTACAACACCACGGTTGTGAGGACGACGTCCTAACCAACGTGAACGACCTGCCTTTCCTGATGACTCAAGTGCATGGTCAGAATTACTTACGCTTCCAATTGTAGCACGACAAACTGAAAGGACTTTTCGTATTTCACCTGAAGGAAGTTTGATCACGCAGTAGCGTCCTTCACGTGAAGTCAACTGAGCAAAATTACCAGCAGATCTTACCATCTTGGCACCCTGACCAGGACGCAGTTCGATATTGTGAATGACAGTACCGACTGGAATGTTCTGGAGTGGCAGTGAGTTACCAAGATCTGGTGTTGCGTTCTCACCAGACATAATGGTTGAGCCTACTTGCAATCCGTTTGGAGCAACGATGTAACGTTTTTCACCATCTGCATAGAAAAGAAGTGCAATACGAGCAGAACGATTTGGATCATACTCGATTGTCTTCACTACAGCTGGGATTCCATCTTTCTCTCTCTTGAAATCGATGATACGAATCAGCTTTTTATGGCCTCCTCCTCTGTAACGTACGGTCATCCTACCATAGTTGTTACGACCGCCCGTACTCTTCTTTCCGAAAACAAGAGTTTTCTCTGGTACTGATGTAGTAACATCATCAAAAGTACCAATAGCTTTGTGTCTTTGACCTGGAGTAATTGGTCTGAATTTACGAATACCCATGTTTATTAAATGTTACTAAAGAAATCGATAGTTTCACCTTCCTTCAAAGTAACAATAGCTTTCTTGAAAGCGTTTGTTTGACCTTTGATAACACCTGAGCGAGTATAGCGGCTCTTACGCTTACCTGCATATTTGATGGTGTTTACAGAAACTACATTTACATTATACTTTTCTTCTACTTCTTTCTGAATCTCAATTTTATTGGCCTTAGGATGCACAATGAAGCCGAACTTATTGTTCTGCTTGTCTGACATAGCTGTCATCTTCTCCGTAACCAATGGTTTGATAATATATGCCATATTGTACCTCCTTACTTATTAAAAGTTTCGTCAACCAATTTAAGTGCATTCTCTGTAACAACCAGCACATTTGCGTTCATCACCTGATAAGTGTTAATCGCATTTGCTGAAGCTATTTCGACACGCTGAATATTGCGAGCGGATAAGAATACATTTTTATTATTAGCAGGCAAGACAAGAAGTAACTTCTTTCCGTCTACGTTCAAACTCTTCTGCAAGTCTACAAATGCCTTTGTTTTTGGAGCCTCGAAGTCGAAGTCTTCAACAACAATTACAGCATTCTGCTGAGCCTTGTATGACAAAGCACTCTTACGAGCAAGAGCCTTAACTTTCTTATTAAGCTTGAACCAATAATCGCGTGGCTGTGGACCGAATACACGACCACCACCTCTCAAAACTGGAGACTTAATGTCACCACGACGAGCGCCGCCACCACCTTTCTGACGAATCAGTTTACGGGTTGATCCTGCGATTTCACTTCTTTCTTTTGACTTATGAGTACCTTGACGCTGAGCAGCCAAGTACTGCTTTACTGCAAGATAAATTACATGGTCGTTAGGTTCAATTCCGAAGATAGCATCATTCAATTCAACCTTCTTACCAGTCTCTTGACCTTTTATGTTTAAAACTGATACTTCCATTACTTCATGATTGTTACGATTGAACCTTTACATCCTGGCACAGAACCCTTCAAAAGAAGAAGATTGTGCTCTGGAATTACCTTAATTACCTGAAGGTTATGTGTCGTTACCTGCACATTTCCCATCTGACCTCCCATCTTGAGGTTTTTGAATACACGAGATGGAGTGGCACAAGCACCGATTGAACCCGGCTTGCGAAGACGGTCATCTTGACCGTGTGTTGACTGACCAACTCCACCGAAACCATGGCGCTTAACAACACCCTGGAATCCTTTACCCTTAGATGTTCCAATAACATCTACATAAGCAGCATCGTTGAAGAGTTCTACTGTTAAAACATCTCCAAGGCTATGCTCCTCTTCAAATGCGAACTCGGCCAAGTGTCTCTTTGGTGTTGTTCCGGCTTTCTTAAAGTGGCCCATCATTGGCTTTGGAGTGTTCTTCTCTTTAGCTTCCTCAAAACCAACCTGAACAGCTGCATAGCCGTCTTTCTCCACTGTCTTAACCTGGGTTACAACACAAGGACCTACTTCGATAACAGTGCATGGAAGATTTTTTCCCTCGGCACTGAATACGGATGTCATTCCGATTTTCTTTCCTAATAATCCTGGCATTTCTTAATTTGTTTAATTGTTCTCTGAATTCTAAACTTTAATCTCAACTTCAACACCACTTGGCAATTCAAGTTTCATCAACGAATCCACTGTCTTAGGAGTTGCATTGTAAATGTCAATCAATCGCTTGTAAGTGTTCAGTTCGAACTGCTCACGTGATTTCTTGTTTACGAATGTACTTCTGTTAACTGTAAAAATACGTTTGTGTGTTGGCAATGGAATTGGACCACTTACTGTAGCATCCGTTGCTTTCACGGTCTTCACGATTTTCTCTGCAGACTTGTCAACCAAGTTGTGATCGTAAGATTTGAGTTTAATTCTAATTTTCTGACTCATGATTTGTTTCTTTTTTAATTATGAATGAATTAGGCGGGTATGCAGATTAAGAGTCGTTTGCTAACCTGCACCTTGCCCATGTTTTCGTTACACGAGGTCGGCTCTTCCACCGCACTCCTGCAGTACTGCCTTAGCAACTGTACTTGATACTGGAGCATGATGGTCGTATGTCATTGTTGACGTTGCGCGACCTGATGTGATGGTTCGAAGGGCTGTTACGTAACCAAACATTTCTGAAAGTGGAACCATTGCTTTAACGATTCTTGCTCCAGAACGGCTTGTATCCATTCCTTCTACTTGACCACGGCGCTTATTGAGGTCTCCGATTACATCACCCATGTTTTCTTCTGGAGTAACTACTTCCAATTTCATGATAGGCTCCATCAGAACAGGCTTAGCCTGTGTACATGCATTCTTGTAAGCCTGAAGGGCACATATTTCGAATGACAACTGATCTGAATCCACAGGGTGGAACGAACCATCAATCAATCTTACTTTCATCGAATCCATTGGGAAACCTCCCAAGACACCATTAGTCATTGCGTTAGTGAATCCTTTCTGTACCGCAGGGATGAACTCCTTAGGAATATTACCTCCTTTCACTTCATCCACGAACTGAAGACCCCCTTCCTTAAAGTCGTCATCAACTGGACCAACTTCCACGATGATATCGGCAAACTTACCACGTCCACCTGATTGTTTCTTGTAAACCTCACGTAAGTTCACGGCTTTTGTGATAGCCTCTTTGTAGTTTACTTGTGGTTTACCTTGGTTACATTCAACCTTAAATTCACGTTTTAGACGGTCGATGATGATGTCAAGATGGAGCTCACCCATACCAGAGATGACGGTCTGACCACTTTGTTCATCTGTACGAACAGTGAACGTTGGGTCTTCTTCTGCAAGTTTAGCCAAACCGACAGAAAGTTTGTCAAGGTCTTTCTGTGTTTTGGGTTCTACTGCGATACCGATAACTGGTTCTGGGAAATCCATCGACTCAAGTACGATTGGAGCATTCTCATCACACAAGGTATCACCTGTATGAATGTCTTTCAAACCTACAACTGCGCCAATATCTCCAGCACAAATCTCCTCCACTGGGTTCTGATGATTTGAGTGCATCTGGAAGAGGCGTGATACACGCTCTTTCTTTCCCGAACGGCTGTTGTAGACATATGAACCTGCAACCACCTTACCTGAATAAACACGGATGAAAGTCAAACGACCCACATAAGGATCTGTAGCTATCTTGAAAGCAAGAGCAGCTGTCTTATCATCCTCGTCCGGTCTACGGTCTTCTTCCTCCTTAGTAGATGGGTTGGTACCGACTACATTAGGTGTATCGAGTGGTGATGGCAAAAATGCACAAACGTAATCCAGCAGGGTTTGAACGCCTTTGTTCTTGAATGACGAACCACAGAGCATTGGAGTCAACTCCATACTAACTGTAGCTTTACGAATCGCAGCGATGATTTCATCCTCTGTGATCGTAGAAGGATCGTCAAAGTACTTCTCCATCAGAGCCTCATCAGCTTCCGAAGCTTTCTCAAGCAGCTTATCTCTCCACTCTTCTGCCTCGGCCTGAAGGTCTGCGGGGATTTCCTCTACAGAGTAGTCAGCCCCCATGGTCTCATCATGCCAGTAAATCGCCTTCATCTTGATGAGGTCTACTACACCCTTGAAGTTTTCCTCTGCACCGATAGGGATAACGATCGGACATGGATTAGCGCCCAGCACCTCTTTCATTTGGCGAACCACTTCGAAGAAGTCTGCTCCGCTACGGTCCATCTTGTTCACGTATCCCATACGTGGCACATTATATTTATCTGCTTGACGCCACACTGTCTCCGACTGCGGTTCAACTCCACCTACAGCACAATAAGCAGCTACAGCACCGTCAAGAACACGAAGTGAACGTTCCACCTCTGCAGTGAAGTCCACGTGTCCCGGAGTATCAATCAAGTTAATCTTGTACTTGTTGTCGTTCCAGTTCCAATATGTTGTTGTAGCAGCTGATGTAATAGTGATACCACGCTCCTGCTCCTGTTCCATCCAGTCCATTGTTGCAGCACCATCATGAACTTCACCAATCTTGTGAGTCAATCCAGTGTAGAAAAGGATGCGCTCAGAAGTAGTCGTTTTACCCGCATCAATGTGGGCCATGATACCAATATTGCGCGTCAAATGCAAATCACGTTTAGCCATATTCTTTCTTTACTTTACCTAAAAATAATAACCTAATTACCTAATTAATACTATTAGAACCTGAAGTGTGCAAATGCACGGTTTGCTTCAGCCATACGGTGCATATCTTCCTTACGCTTGAATGCACCACCCTGCTCGTTATAAGCATCCATAATCTCTGAAGACAGCTTCTCAGCCATGTTTTTGCCAGAGCGCTTACGAGCGAACGAAATCATATTCTTCATAGAAATGGCTTCCTTACGGTCAGGACGAATCTCTGTTGGCACCTGGAATGTAGCACCACCGATTCGGCGAGACTTCACCTCCACTTGAGGAGTGATATTATCAAGAGCCTTCTTCCAAATTTCGAGAGAAGGTTTGTCTGCATCTTTCATCTTGTTCTCAACGATTGAAAGTGCGTTGTAGAAGATAGAGTATGCGATACTCTTCTTTCCATCATACATAAGGTGATTCACAAACTTTGTCACCTTTACATCACCATAAACTGGATCTGGCAAGATCACACGTTTCTTTGGTTTAGCTTTTCTCATTGTCTTGTTTGTTTGAATTTTAGTCTGAGGTTGCAAATTGTGTTACTTCAATGCTCTCACCCGAACATTTACTCAACCCTCCTTAGCGTCCCTTCAAACTCAACAGTTAATACTTTGATTTACTTCTTAGCCTTAGGGCGCTTAGCTCCATACTTTGAACGGCGCTGAGTACGGCTTTCTACACCAGCAGTGTCAAGTGCACCACGGATAATGTGGTAACGTACACCTGGAAGGTCCTTAACACGGCCACCACGTACCAACACGATTGAGTGCTCTTGCAGGTTGTGACCTTCTCCTGGAATGTAGGAGTTTACTTCTTTCTTGTTTGTCAGGCGAACACGCGCTACTTTACGCATCGCCGAATTAGGTTTCTTTGGTGTTGTTGTATACACACGAACACATACACCACGACGCTGAGGACATGAGTCCAAAGCAGGCGACTTGCTCTTGTCTACCAACACCTTTCTACCTTTTCTTACTAGTTGTTGAATAGTAGGCATTTTGTTTTTGTTTTTTTATGATTTATATTTTATATAATTATACATTTCCTTCTGCCTCTCAGACACCCAATGTCACCCTTACGGGCGTACCTTTCCTCACCCCCAAAAGGGCATAATTTGGGCATAAAAGTCCAAAAAGCGGTGCAAAGTTAGTAAAAAAGTATGAAATAGACGCTTTTCTTTCAATTTTTTTACACGAAAAGGCCTATTTTTTGCAAAAAGTAGTGTTTTTTAAGTTTATTTAACCCAAAATCAAGCTTCTCCTGTGCCAAATGGTGCAATTGTCCGTCCTTTAGGATCCGGCTGATGCAGATCGATTGTTCCGAATTGACGCTCATACCCATTTACTCGCTCTTGAAGTGCATAAAGCAATCGCTTTGCATGTTCTGGTGTCATGATGACTCTTGAGCGGACTTCTGCTTTTGGTAGACCTGGCAACATTGCAATGAAATCCAATACAAACTCTGATGGTGTGTTTGCAACTATTGCCAAATTAGAATAGACTCCCGAAGCCACTTCAGGCTTCAGTTCTATCTGCAACTGTTTTTGATTATCGTTCTCCATTATATGATATTTTTTATTAAATGCTGATATGTTGGAACTTCAATTAACGATTGATAGCTTACTTAAAACCTCAACCCCTTAACCTAAAATTTTCGTACACCTAAGGATAATTACTGTTCCCTCTAGAGGGAATCTATGTTTCAAACTATGAAACGTACATTTCAAACTATGAAACATAAATTACCCTTAAGGGAAAATTGATTTACCCCTAGGGGCTGCATCTTTTATAGTCAAGGTATTTATGCCAACTCATACATCATTGCCTTTAGTTATTATTCAATCCAAATCTTGCACGTATACATTATATATATTAATAAGGTGTGACGTCAATCAGTTTGCCCAGCCTTAACGTGCAATTCTTTCTCGTTTCCATTCACCTCTACTTTTGCATCTATAGACAATCCAAGTTCTACTACCGGAGTCTTTTTTGCGTTTCTATACTGCTTCAAACCGTTCTTCAAGAATTCTAGATAATGCTCCACATTATCGTCAAAAGCATAGCTCTGTGAAAGCGGATTTCCTTGATGGTCAAGCAACACATAGAACGGCTGTGCATTTGCTCCGAACTTACTGCTTTGTAGATAGCTCCACTTATCGCCTATTGTTCGTAATTTCTGTTCCTGTCCATTAACGTTTACCACGATTGGTGCTGGAAGAGGTGTTTTATCGTCCACAAACAACTGAATCAGAACGTAATCATTCGTCATGATGCTGGCCACTTGCGGATCTGTCCACACAGCAGCTTCCATCTTTCGGCAATTCACACAGCCAAATCCGGTGAAATCAATTAACACAGGTTTGTCGTTAGCTCGAGCCATCTGCATACCCAAATCGTAATCATTGGAGCGTGCCTTCACCTCTTGCGATTGCAGATTGAAATCTTGAGTCGACATCGGTGGAGCAAAAGCACTAACAGCCTTCAACGGTGCACCCCATAGCCCTGGAATCATATAAATTGCAAATGCTAACGATATTAATCCGAGGAAGAATCGCGTCACACTGATATTACGCTCCTCTGCATCATCATGTGGAAACTTAATGAGCCCAAACAGATACATAGCCAAACAGATAGCCAAACCAATCCACAATGCTAGGAAGGTTTCACGATCCAATATGTGCCACCTATAAGCCAAATCTGCTACAGAGAGGAATTTCAGCGCAAAAGCCAACTCTATAAAACCAAGTACCACTTTAACTGTATTCATCCACCCACCACTTTTTGGCATAGACTTCAGCCAACTTGGAAAAATAGCGAATATCGTGAAAGGTAATGCAAGTGCAATAGCAAATCCCAACATTCCTATAGCAGGAGACAAAATATCACCCGTAGTGGATACCTCTACAAGCAAGAATCCAATAATTGGGCCTGTACACGAGAAACTGACAAGAGTCAGAGTAAACGCCATCAGGAAGATGCCCAGCAGACCTCCAGTTTTTTCAGCCTTATTGTCAACTGCATTACTCCACGAAGAAGGGAGTTGCAGTTCAAAAGCGCCGAAGAACGATGCCGCAAACACTACCAACATCAGGAAGAAGAAAATATTGAAGATTGCATTTGTGGACAAAGCATTCAACGCACTCGCACCAAACAACGCTGTAACAATCAAACCCAAGGCCAGATAAATCACCACTATAGATACACCATAAATGATGGCATCACGTATTCCTTTCTTCTTGTCACCCGAGCGTTTCAAAAAGAAACTTACAGTCATTGGAATAATCGGCCATACACATGGAGTCACCAATGCGACCAATCCTCCCAATAATCCAAGAAGAAATATCTGGCAAAGAGAATTATTTGTTGTCGTATTCTCCTCGAATGCCTTGAGTTTATCTACGACAGGAGCCCAAAGGTCAGCATCGTCAGACAATTCTTCCAAAGAAGCTGTTGCTGTGGAATCCGTTTGCGTTGAAGAGTCTTCAACATTTTCTGCATCCTCGGCCGAGGATGGTTGATTCGTTTCTGGATTATTATCTGCTGTTTCAGTTATTTCAGGAGCTACCTGCTTTTCTTCTTTCTTTACTTCACCATCGTAGCTGAAATCCACCTTCGTAGGAGGAGTGCAGCTCTGATCATTACAAGCCCCATACTCTAAAAAGCCCTCCACATGGTATTTTCCTCCCTCGAGTGTTAATTTTTGGGAGAACGATGCTGTATGTTCGAAATAATAGACGTCGGCTTCGAACATTTCTTCAAACTTCTTAATTGGGGAATTCTTTGGTGTCAATGCCCCTTTAAGCTTTGCTCCGCTGATTTTCTCCACCGTAAGACTAGTTGGTGTAGGTCCGAACTCCACCACTTCGGTGGAATACATGTGCCAACCAGCTTCTATCGTAGCATTAAAGATAAGCTCTGCTTCTGTGGCAGAGATTTCTTTTATTTGACTTTGTACTTTTACGGGATTTGCCATCTGTGCATAAGCAACAGATATCGTTAGCAAAAAAACAATCAAAAACAATAGTTTTTTCATAATCGGATTTCTTTTCAACTGCAAAGGTAACAAATTATTCCGAATCCACAAAATAAAACTTCAAAAAACGAGAATTTCACCCTTCAGCATTCGCATTCTAAATGTTCTAAGTAGTTGGAAGACTTTTTTTTCGATATAAAAAAGCAACGACTGCCCCAGAGATATTATGCCACACACTAAAAATGGCACCAGGAATAGTGGCCAATGGGTAAGCGGCAAAATGGATCGTAGCCAAACTGCTAGCTAGCCCTGAATTCTGCATACCAACCTCAATAGAAATGGCACGTATCTTCGGCTCTGACAGACGAAGCATACGTCCTATCAGATAACCTAAACCAAGACCACAAACATTATGGAGCACAACAACGATTACAATCAACAATCCACCTGCCAACAACTTCTCGGCATTTGCAGAAATCACAATCGCTACAATCAACGCGATGGCTATCGACGAAAATGCAGGAAGATAATCAGTTGCCTTTTCAGTAAATTTCGGCCAAAGCCATTTAACAAAGAGTCCCACAACTATAGGCAAAATCACTACCCATAGTATGCTTAAAAACATGCTGAGAACATCTACATCCACGCTTTTTCCAGCCAATATCCATGTTAACAGAGGAGTCAAAAATGGTGCCAATAGAGTTGAAACGCCTGTCATACCAACAGAGAGAGCCAAATCGCCTTTAGCCAGATAAGTAATTACATTAGAAGCAGTACCACCTGGACAGCAACCTACCAGAACTACACCCAATGCCAAAGCTTCGTCGAGTTGAAACGCTTGCGATAATCCCCATGCCAACAAAGGCATGATGGTGAATTGAGCCAAACAGCCAATGATGACATCTTTAGGACGACTAAACACAATTTTGAAATCCTCAAGCCGTAACGACATACCCATACCGAACATGACAACACCCAGCAGCGGATTGACGACAGCGGGTTTGATGGAACTGAACAAACCTGGCACTACTAACGCCAGCACAGCAGTTGCCAGCACAAGCAAACCCATGTATTCCGAAATGTAATGACAAAGTTTTTTCATGATTCAACACTTCTATTCTTTAACCCGCCCTTTCTCCATCAGAATGAGTAGGACAAAAGCAGCCAACTGGCGTGTTATCTTCTCTGACGTTAATGTAACATTCCAACATCGTGGTTCACTAGCCAGCAGACCATTCTTCAATTACTACTGCAAAATTACTATAGTTCTTTCATTCCACCAAATAATTCGTCCAAAAACTACACTCTGATAAGAAAAATGAATTTTTCCCCCACATTCACAGCATCAAAATTTGCGCATTTAGGAAAAAGTTCGTATTTTTGCAGCGATAAAGCATTTATATGATGCAACCTATTACTATACTTTCAAATTCTTAACACATGAAACGATTACTGATTATTATCACGACAGCATTGATGACGCTGACTGTTTGTCAGCATGCGATGGCTCAGCAGCGCCGTCCAATCGACCGCGAGCATCCTCTTTGGCTCATCCATATTGATGTATGGAACTCCGCAGATCCACAGAAGATTATCGACCTCATTCCCGAGGACATCCGCCCATTTATTTGTATGAACCTCTCTCTCTCGTGCCAGTTCGACACCGAGACCAGCATGTATCGTATGCCACGTAATGCCGTCCGTACCTATAAGTCATGGGCTTCGGTATGTCAGCAGAATGGCATGTGGTTCTCGTGCCAACCTGCAAGTGGAGGTCATACCCACATTCAGGATTACGATTTAGAGACCTTTGAATACTTCTTCAAAACCTACCCTAACTTCCTTGGATGGAACTACGCCGAACAATTCTGGGCATTTGGCGACGCTGGCGATTTAAGCTCTCAAACCAAGTCGAGCCGTTGGGCGTTATTTGCCAATTTAGTAGAAATGTCACACAAGTACGGCGGTTTCCTCACCGTCAGCTGGTGTGGAGGCATCTACCATTTCGACACCGACCCTATTGCCGAGCTGAAGACTGAACCACGATTCTTAGAAGCGTGCAAGAAGTACCCCGAGGCAATGGTTTTTCTTTATAAGTACACACATGCCAGCAGCTTCTACAACAACGAAAGTGTCTGCTTCGGTCCATTCATCTCTGGTTTGACAAAGAACTATGGAGTGCGCTACGACAACTGCGGTTGGAACGGAGCGATGGATGGTCTGGTAGGTAACGGCAAGTGCAAGTACCCGGGTAGCGCAGGCATCGGAACGGTGATGGAGCAGACGTGCGTCAATGGAGGTGCAGTATGGGATGGTCCCGAACTGATTTGGAGTGGCGAATGCTTCCAGAATCAAGGGGATTCGAATGTTGATGGTTACACACGCCGCAATTGGACCACCTTCCCAAACTTCCGTGCTATCTGGATTGACATGTGGCGTCGTATCATTGATGGAACGATGTATATTCCTTCGCGTGAGGAGGTGGTTGAAAAGACCAAGATTGTCATCATCCACGATACGAACGACGACTTCCGTGTATGGGACAACCTCTACGATGGACTCTACAAACAGACCGACCCTGCTAATCGCGGCAACGGTAATTGGGGCGACAACCTCTGCTATTTCAAGTCATCGGGCCGCTATGGTGCTATTCCTATGGTAACAGGCCTTTACGACGAAGCAGCTAAGGCCATTCCAATACAGATAAAGAAATCGAACTATTCATCACGCTGGAGTACGCAGACTCGTAAGGTCAGCGATTTCAACAGCCGCTATCCCGAGGTATCTAAGGGTGACCTCTATGTGAACCGCTATCGCAACCAGCTGGTGACTTACACTCCATACACCTATTTGAATAAAAAGAAGACAGCTTCGGCCGAAATCCCATTGCAGTACAACACCTGTGATACACTGCAACTCACCTACGGCAAACTCTCCAGTGGCATCATTCGCGAATATGCCGATCACATCGACATCTATCTGAATAACTATCGTAATGACACTACTACCCAGCAGACCGACAAAATCGTCATCAAGGGAGTTACTGCCGAACCTACGACAAAGTTGACCAAAACAACGACCAATGCTCCTGACCATAATGCAAGTCTTACGGGCAGGGCTTACGATGCTGAGGCAAAGACCTTTACCGTCAGCGTCAAGCACATGGGACCTGCTATCCTACGAATCAATTGTACTGGAGAAGCCACAGAACGCCTCACGGATGTATTGCCTGCTGAAACGCTCTCACAGCCTAAGCAACCTGAACCATTCAGAGGTCCAATCCTCATTGAGGCGGAGAACATGGATCGCAAGGATGCCAACTGTTCACTCACCCACTCCGGATGGTGGGCACAGCAGTTGAAGGACTTTGCCGGCATGGGTTATATCGAAACGAAGGCAACTACCAACTGCGCCCTACGCCATCAGCTGAAACTTGCCGAAGGAGGCAACTACAACATACTTGTACGCTACTGCAACAGCAACAAAGCTGGCAACATGCGTGCCACCGTTAATGGTACTGCCACGAATGTAGCCTTCGAAAAGGCTGGTATGAGCGACTGGCGCATGGCTGTCATTCCTGCAACTCTAAAAGCAGGCAACAATACCCTGATACTCCAGAACTCTGGTTCCATTACGATGATTATCGACCAGATTATCTACGAACCTGCTGGCACACCTCGTGAGAAGTTCAAGGTGCTGATTCGCCCATCCGACTTCGGTACGGTTACTGCAGATGTTGACTCAGCTGCTGCAGGTGACACTGTCACACTGACCATCACTCCAGAAGAGGGTTACGGCATCAAGTCAATGGCCGTCGTCAACTCTATCTTCTTCTCGCAGGGCAAGACCATTCCGTTTAAAGCAGGTGCTACAACAACCACCTTCGTTATGCCTGACGACAATGTGACCATCCAGCCATCATTCTACGACACAGCAGCTATCTACGAGCTCGACTTCAGCGACGTAGCCAGCGGTGCCCTACCTATGGGCTGGCGCACTACCGACGGTAACGATGTGCGCAACTATCCTGCTCAGAATGGTAGCGGTCCACGTACCTTCACAGGTATGACTGGCTATCAGGGAAAGGCTCTCTACTGGCGTACCACCAGTGCAGAATATGGGCGTCTATCCAACTACCAATTGACCCTTGAGCCAGGCAACTATCAGCTTGTCTTTGCGATGGCAGCATGGAAGGGCACACCGACCTATCAGGCACGCATTCTCAACAGCAGCGGTGCAAACGTCAAGACCTCTACCACGCTGACTGCCCGACCAAACGTTAACGGCAACTACGCAGGAGACGTCTCATCGGCACAGCGTAACACCCTCGATTTCGAGATAACCAAACAAGGTAAATACATCATTCAGTTCCGCGAATCAGGAAGCGGCATGCAAGAGTTCCTCCTTGTCGAATGCCGTCTGCGCTATTTAGGTGACGATACGGGCATCAGTCAGCCTACTGTTGACCGCCGTCCTCAGCAGGGCATCTACAGCCCAACAGGAGCACGCCGAGATGGTCTACAGCCTGGCATCAACATTATTGTCGATGCTGATGGAAACACCCGCAAGGTACTCGTAAGATAAGATAAGACAAGACACTAGAGCCTCCACCCTCCCAACACAACGTAGTGAGCGGTGGAACAAGCTCACTATCAATGAGAAGCTGTGAGCTTCTGAAATAATTTCAACATGAAGACAGACATACAGATTGCACGCGAATGCGAGCTAAAGCACATCAGTGAAATTGCCTCTCAGTTAGGCATCGACCCAGAGAAAATTGACCCCTACGGACGCTACATGGCGAAGGTGCCCATCGGCCTTATTGACGAAGAAAAGGTGAAGAAGAGCCGGCTCATCCTCGTAACAGCCATCAGCCCAACGAAAGCGGGTATCGGAAAGACTACCGTCAGCATCGGACTTACATTGGGGTTGAACAAGATTGGAAAGCGAGCTGCAGTAGCTCTGCGCGAGCCTTCGCTCGGTCCATGCTTCGGCATGAAGGGTGGTGCTGCAGGTGGAGGCTACGCACAGGTGTTACCGATGGAGAAAATCAATTTGCATTTCACGGGCGACTTCCATGCAGTGACCTCAGCCCACAACACCATAAGTGCCTTGCTCGACAACTATCTGTACCAGCACCGCAAGGAAGGGTTTTCGCTGCGCGAGATATTCTGGAAACGTGTACTCGATGTGAACGACCGTGCCCTACGCAATGTGGTGACAGGTCTGCGTGGCGATGGTGTGGTGTCCGAGACGGGATTCGACATTACCCCTGCATCAGAATTGATGGCCATCCTTTGCCTTGCTACCAGCGAGGAAGACTTGCAACGCCGTATAGAGAACATCGTGCTGGGCATTACAGCCGATGGAAAACTCTTCAAAGTGAAGGACTTGGGTGTTGCTGGAGCTATCACGGTTCTGTTGCGTGACGCCCTCAACCCCAACCTCGTACAAACTACGGAAAATACGCCGGCCTACATTCATGGCGGTCCATTTGCTAACATTGCACACGGCTGTTCGAGTGTAGTAGCCACGAAGATGGCTATGACGTTCAGCGACTATGTGGTGACCGAGGCAGGTTTCGGTGCCGACCTAGGTGCCGAGAAATTCTTCGACATCAAGTGCCGCAAGACAGGTTTGCAGCCACGTCTGGTGGTCATCGTAGCCACTACCCAGGGACTGAAGATGCATGGTGGTGTGGACCTTGAACACATCAAGGAACCTAACGCCAAGGGACTGACGGAAGGTCTGAAGAACCTCAACCGCCACATCCGCAACATGCAAGGCTTTGGACAACCTGTTGTGGTCACATTGAACCGTCATGATAGCGACGTGGAGGACGAGATAGACATCGTTCGCAAAAACTGCGAGGATATCGGTGTGGGATTTGCAGTCAACGAAGCTTTCTTGAAAGGTGGCGAGGGAGCTGCCGAACTGGCACAACTCGTTGTCGACACCATTGAGCGTCAACAGCCGCTTCCTATCCGATTCACCTACAAGGAAGCCGACCTGTTGGAGGACAAGATTGAGAAAGTGTGCAAGCGTATTTATGGCGCATCGGCTGTGGAATACAGCAAGACGGCAAAGAAGAAGCTGGAGGCACTGCGTGCCACATTCACTGATGAGGACGGTGCTATCGCCCACTACCCCGTCTGCATTGCCAAGACTCAGTTTTCATTCTCAGCCGATTCCACCCGCTACGGCTCCCCAGAAGGTTTCACCATCCGCATCCGCGACATCATTCTCAACTGCGGTAGCGAGATGATTGTGGCCATCGCTGGCGACATGCTCCGCATGCCAGGTCTGCCCAAGAACCCACAGGCAGAGCATATTACCATCGTAAATGGCGAAATCGAAGGACTCTCATAACGGAATTTCGCATATTACGAAATAGCGGAAAAAGCGGAAGAACGAAGATAACGGATTAACTTAGATTCCCCTCGATGAGGGGGATCTTATTTTAAAACCTTCGAGCACTGAATTCTATCTTCTGTTGCGGCAGGATGCAATCACTCACGATGTTTACATTGCCACCATCAGCATCGGCTCCAGCAGCAATCTCTATCGTGCACTCCTCGCCAGGAAGCAGACCTCTGAGAGATGTCGTCGAACGGACATCACCCACAGCGAACCACGCATCGCGATAGAGCGGTGCAACACCTTCGTTGGCTACCACTAAGCGAGTGTGACTACCATTGGTTTCGCACCGCTTGACAACGAAACGGTAACCTGTTGCCATCGAACCTTCACGGAATCGCTCGGCAGTAGCTATGCCGCCACGAGGCGCATCATTGGCAATCATAAACGTGATATGATACTTATGCGCCTGCTCCTCCCATGTATGACCATAAAGCCCGTCAGGACTGAGAAACTCCTTCTGGTCTTTCGGCGAGTAATAACTAATCTCTCCACCACAAACACCAGTTTGCCAACGTACCCCACGACCGATGGCATTCCAACACCTCTCATTGAAGCCGCCCTCATGGCTCTTGTGCATGAACGAATCGTCAAACAGTCCGAACGTCAGCGCCATCAGTTCGCCATCGTCCACCACAGGCGAATACTTGCGGTCGCTGGCATCTACAGACACCAGCCAAGGAAGCCCGTCAGCCACCTTGTTCATGTGCAAAAAGAACTGCCGTTGGAAAACTTTTGTAGGGAAGTTTTCCCCAAATTGCAATTCATTGCCATAAAGATGATACTCCGACCAGTGGCCAAAACCCACTTCGAGGAAAGCTAGACGAGCATCATGGCTATACCTCTTACAGAAGTCGGTATAGAACTGAAGAGTAAAACGTTGTAATTCCGTATTGCTCCAGTCGGCATAATACGTCGGACCGTCGCCACCTGGGTTCGAGGCATAGGTCTCATGATAGTCCGATCGTTGTTTGATATACTGAGGTACAGCTGTCGTTCCTCTCTTTCCATCAACATCCGTACCCGATGGATACTCATAACGGAACCTTGCCACAAGTTGATGACCACGGCTCGCCACATCGTCCAGCAACCGTTCGAACCAACTCCAATCATACAGAATCGTACCATCGTCCCTGCACCCCATCACCACCTTACAAGGCAAGCAATACGAAAACTCCAGTTGGATGCTCTTGCCATACGAGATGTTACGACCTCGAGCCTCATCGGGCCAAAGCACCAGACCAGTCATCGGCTGCGGACCTGTTATCTCCCGATTCATTTCTACCATTGTCCACGTCTGAGTATGACCAACCATCAGTCCTGCCACCCAAAACACAATCATTAGACAACCCTTTAGTTCCATATTCTATCCATTGATATGATTCGACTACAAAGATAGCCTATTTCAGCGAACTCACCAAATAAAAACTATAAAAACTGTAACTCATAGTTGGTAGGCAGGGCGAAGACTGATGACAATCATTTGATGATTGCTTTGTTGAAGAACAAAGGTTGAATGATTGTGAAGTATCTTGAAAGTGAACTTTCAGAAGTACTTCATAACATATACAACTCTTCATTAGTAAGAATATTCAATATTTTTTTTCTCATTGGTTTCGTATTTTCGCACTTTTTCGCAATCCATAAATCTGTGTGAATCCGTGCGATTCGTGTTCAAATATATTATATGGATAAAATTAAATGATAATTATATGTCTGAATCTTGAACTTTGAACCATCTTAGCTGGAAAAGTGTTTTTAATGTTTTTTTCGTAATAATCAGTGGTATCTGTGTCATCTGTGTGAGTAAACTCTTGTTCCTCCCATTGTTTTGCTATATGATTCTTATTTTTATGCTATGTTCTTCTCCTGTTTATCTCTACTATATCTCTAATTATGGAATTGGAGATGAATTGGAGATGAATTGGAGATGAATTGGAGATGAATTGGAGATGAATTGGAGATGAATTGGAGATATGATGTGTAAAAAGTAAGGAGTTTTATTGAAATAACCTGATAGAATATAAAGAGACTTTAGGGATCACTTGCATAACCCTGTGTGTAGATTTAGAAAAAAACATCAAAAACAGATATTACCATTGTTTTTATTAGACCCACCCCCTTACCTTCAATGGTCTTTGCACCCCCTTCGGTTCCCCCGTTA
>Ga0247611_10000424_pt1 | contig 85972 bp, 80 predicted proteins | sample 177DNAGHGhighgp2_FD_192422 | JGI IMG/M metagenome (GOLD analysis project Ga0247611, IMG submission 192422) | Sheep rumen microbial communities from Palmerston North, Manawatu-Wanganui, New Zealand - 1770 DNA GHGhigh gp2 | ecosystem: Host-associated > Mammals > Digestive system > Stomach > Rumen...
GGACAATTATGGGAACTTGTGTCTCATCGTATGGTAATACGATGGGCTTTAGTGCGTCCACCGAAGTAGCAGAAGAATCCACCCGAAAAGCTGTTACTTTATTCCGTAATTTATCTTATAAAATCAATCAATTTATTAAGTTTGTTTCGCATGATTTATGTTACTTTTGCATGACCAAAAGTAACCAAAAGTCATTGGGCGAAGCAGATTTAAGCAAAAATCAAACACCACGTATGTTCGTTAAAACTCGCCAACGCTTGACGCGTTTGCTCAGACAGTTAACGAATAAGGAAGTTTCCATGCGTTGTTTGATTTTTGTTGCTCTTAAATCTGCTAATGCCCAAACCCAAGATGTTGTTTTGTCTCGCAATTCCAAACCCTGTGATGATATTGGGTTTGAAAGGAGGGTGTTATGTTTAATAATATAACATTGACCTCCTCGATGAGAAGCAATTTGTATGCGTTGAAGAATCTCACCACCCAGATGAACAAGACGCAGAACAGATTAGCGAGCGGATTGAAAGTAAACACAGCGATAGATAATGCCAGCTCATATTACCAAGCACGCGCCTTGAATAATCGGGCGAGTGATTTGGATGCTTTGTTAGACAGTATGGGACAGAGCATACAGACTATCTCGACGGCGGTGAAAGGATTAGAAAAATCGGGCGAGATGTTGGAGCAAGCGGCGGTGATAGCCGAGGCGGCTTATGAGGCGGCAATCATACCGGAAAAGGCATGGTTTGAGGCGCAAGTCGGCGAGAACGGCGCAGTCGTATCGACCGCGCAAGAACTGAAAGACGCCATAGATTCCGGCAAAGAGACAATTTGTGTTTATGGCAAGATTGACTATTTTGAAAATGAAACTCTCACAATGAAAGCCAACCAAAAATTAGTCGGAACCGAATACTTCACCGGATACACCGGCAATAAAAAATTCTCCGAAATTAATTTTAAAGGGACACAAGTGAATGCAATTACGACAGCTAATAATGCGTTAATTTCAGATTTGAAATTGAATTTTGAGAGTTATAGCACCACTTCATCAAATTTAATATCAGCATTTGGTAAAAAGTTTCTTATTAATAATCTTGATTTGAATCATAATGTACACACAAAGCTCAATCAAGCGCTACAAGGAGTAATTAGAATTGCAGAGTGGGGGAGCGCTGATATTCATGGTATGGTTAATATTAATAGTAATGGGGTGTATAGTGCTTTCGGTTTAATATGGTATGTTAAATTAAATATTGCAGAGGATGCGATTGTTAATATTAATATGAAAAAAGATATATGGGGAACGGCAATCATATATACTGGTTCACAATTAAATATTTATGGAAAACTTAATGCTCAATCATCATCATCATATTTATTTATAGGGGCAGATCAATATAGTGGTAATGATTTAAATATTTATGATGGAGCTGAAGTTACTATAAAGCATGGGTTTATTGCAGATGGCAGAAGAAAAGACGAAAATACTTATAATGCAATAAATATAGAGGCCGGAGCTAAGGTTCATCTTAAAGATATTTACGGTGATGCAGAGTTAATAAGTCAAGGTTACAGTTTAGAGAATAATACAGCTAGTACTAGATATCTTTACTCAACGACTTTTGCGGACAGTGGCAATTTCACTCCGAGCGGAGAGACGATTGATTGGAATAATTTTGCCAATACTGATGTGGATGAAGCAGAAGATAAAAAAGTTTTAGCGCAGAGCTCGGAACAATACTCGACAGTGATGAATTCGTTTGATGAGATAGTTGAGGACAGCAGTTATCAGGGAATTAATCTCTTGACCGGCGGTAATTTGACTACGATGTTTAATGAGAATCGGACACATAGTTTTGTAGTTCAAGGTGAGGATATGAGAAGTAATGCCTTAGGTATCACTATTCGCGAATGGAACACGCGCGATGATATAGCGCAAAGCATCAAAGAGATAAAGGCGGCGATGGGTAAAGTGAGAGATATGGTTGAGAGTTTGGGGAATAATTTAAGCATTATTCAAACGCGTGAAAACTTTACCGACAAGTTGATAGATGTTTTAGAAACCGGGGCTGATGATCTTGTTTTAGCAGATATGAATGAAGAATCGGCCAATTATTTAGCCTTGCAAACGCGCAATAATTTAGCGGTTAATGCGTTGGCGTTGGCGGCACAAAGCGGAAATGCCGTATTGAAATTGTTTTAGGTAAAAAACGTGTTACGTTACTTTTTTACAACAAAAAGTAACCAAAAAAATAAATGTCATCACGAGGAGGGAGTGATAACGACTGACGTGGTGATCTCGGCTTATTTTTTTATTCTTAAGTTACTTTTGCATGACCAAAAGTAACCAAAAGTCATTGGGATATTATTTTAGCTCCTTTTGGACGCCCAAAAGGAGCGCAAAAGGCGTCGGACTGATTGTTTTAGAGTTTTTATTACGTTACTTTTTGGCAACAAAAAGTAACCAAAAATTGTTGGGCGAAGCAGATTTAAGCAAAAATCAAACAACACGTATGTTCGTTAAAACTCGCCAACGCTTAACGCGTTTGCTCAGACAGTTAACGAATAAGGAAGTTTTCATGCGTTGTTTGATTTTTGTTTATCTTAAATCTGCTTATGCCCAAACCCAGAATAGTTGTGGCTCATAAATCCCAAACCCTTATAATAGATGTCATCACGAGGAGGGAGTGATAACGACTGACGTGGGGATCTCGGTCTATTCAGTCATTCTCGGACGTGTCGCGATAGCGACCTGATCCGAGAATCCAAGAATATGATGCTTATTTGTTTTGGATTCTCGGGTCAGGTTGCCTTACGGCAACACGCCCGAGAATGACAAAGAAAAGAGAACTGCAACACGCTCGAGAATGACAGAGAAAAATAAGCCGAGATTGCCACGTCGTTACACTCCTCGCTTTTGACATTGTTTTTTGTGTCGCGCCTCTGATGAGGCTCGCTTTTGACAATAATAGGTGCCATGCTGTCGCTTGAAATGGCATTGAGGCGTTTTTCTCGCCGAAATGAGGTTTAAATTTGCTCGACGGTTAAACGGATGATAAAAAAAATACTTGCCTGTTATTTTAATCTGCTATAATCTTGTTGGCAGTTTTTTATTTTTAGCGGATGTAAAATAAATGATTACCTTAAATGAAATTCGTTCAACATTTTTGAAATATTTTGAAAAAAACGGGCATAAAATTATTCCTTCGTCATCTTTGGTGCCGAATAATGACCCGACTTTGATGTTTACCAATTCAGGTATGGTGCAATTTAAGAATATCCTGACCGGTAATGAAACTGCAACCTTTACTCGTGCTACAACATCACAAAAATCAGTGCGAGCCGGCGGTAAACATAATGATTTGGACGCAGTCGGCTATGACGTGCGCCATCATACTTTTTTTGAGATGTTGGGTAATTTTTCATTCGGGGATTATTTTAAGGACGAGGCAATTGCTTTTGCTTGGGAATTAGTAACTAAAGAATTTGGTATTGCTAAAGATAAATTAGCAGTTACTTATTTTAAATCCGATGAAGTGGCACGCGATATTTGGCGCAAGGTATCCGGTTTGCCGGAAGACCGAATTATTCCGATTGCCACTAAAGATAATTTTTGGCAGATGGGAGATACCGGCCCTTGCGGTTATTGTTCGGAAATATTTTATGATCACGGTCCACAAGTTTGGGGAGGTCTGCCCGGCACTCCGGAAGAAGACGGCGATCGTTGGATTGAAATTTGGAATTTGGTGTTTGATGAATTTGAAGATCTGCCGGACGGTTCGCGTGTGCCACTAAAGAAAAGATGCATTGATACCGGTATGGGATTGGAGAGAATCGCGGCAATTCTGCAAGGGGTGCACTCCAATTATGACATTGATTTGTTCCGCAATCTGATTAAAGCTATTGCCGATATGGCAAATTCCGACCCAAGAGGAGAGTTGCAGTCTTCGCATAATGTGATTGCCGATCACTTGCGTTCGATGGCATTTTTGATTGCCGACGGAGTTTTGCCGTCTAATGAAGGCCGCGGTTATGTGTTGCGTAGGATTATGCGCCGGGCAATGCGTCATGTGCATTTACTCGGTGTGAAAGAGCCGATGATTTATAAATTGTTGCCGTCTTTGCAAAAAGAAATGGGCGAGGCTTATCCGGAATTATACAAGGCAGAAACGTTGATTTCCGAAACAATTAAAAGCGAAGAAGAACGCTTTATCAAAACCATGGAAACCGGATTGAAATTGTTAGATGATGCAACAGAAAATATGAATGCCGGAGATGTTTTGGACGGTAAAACTGCGTTTAAGCTGTATGATACTTATGGTTTTCCTTTGGATATGACGCAAGATGCCTTGAAGAATCGCGACATAAAAGTTGATGAAGCCGGATTTAATGCCGCAATGGCCGAGCAAAAGGCTTTGGCGCGTAAAAACTGGGCCGGTTCGGGCGATGCCGGAACCGAAAAAGTTTGGTTTGAACTGCAAGATAAATTAGGCTCAACCGAATTTTTGGGTTATACAACCTTAAGTGCCGAAGCAACTGTTACAGCTTTGGTGCAAAATGGTAAAAGTGTTGATGAGGTTGAAAGCGGTGAGTTTTATGTTTTAACCAATCAAACGCCTTTTTATGCCGAAATGGGCGGTCAGGTCGGAGATGTCGGCTTAATCGAAAATGCAAGTTTTAAGGCCGAGATTACGGATACCAAGAAAAAATGTGAGGGGTTGCATGCCCATTTTGGAAAAATTATTAACGGTAAACTGAAAGTTGGCGATACCGTGTCGTTGAAAGTTGATGCTGACATAAGAGCCAATATTCAAAGCAACCATACCGTTACTCATCTGTTACACAAGGCTTTACAAGAAAAATTCGGCGCATCGGTTACGCAAAAAGGTTCTTATGTGGCGGCTGATCGGATGCGTTTTGATATTGCTTACGGTAAACAGATAAGCTTGAATGAGCAACGCGAATTGGAGAATCGGGTTATTGAAATGATTCGCGCCAATTATCCGGTGGTTACCAAAATTATGAATAAAGATGAAGCGGTTAACAGCGGTGCAATGGCTTTATTCGGCGAAAAATACGGAGATGAAGTGCGTGTAGTTTGCGTAGGTGACGGGGTATCAACCGAACTTTGCGGCGGAACTCATGTTAAACAAACCGGTGATATCGGCGGATTTTGCATTTTATCCGATGCAGCAATTGCTGCCGGAGTGCGCCGTTTGGAATGTGTAAGCGGAATCGGCGAAGCCAATCATTTAAGGAATTTAGAAGATAAAGTAAAATCTTTAAGTCAGATATTAAAAGTCGGGGTTAATGATTTGGAAACGCGGGTAACCAATCTTTTGAATGAACGCAAAGAAATGGAAAATAAAATCTTTGAGTTGAAAAAGCAATTAGCGGCCGGCGGTTCATCAGACTCGGAGATTAAAGAAGTTAACGGCATTAAGCTGGTGGCTAAAAAATTGAGCGATATTATGCCGAAAGAATTAAAAGCCATTGCTGATGATTTAAAACAAAAATATCCATCGGATTTGGTTGTGGTATTGTTGGCGGAAAATGAGGGGAAATCATCTTGTGTAATTGCCGTCAGCGATAATATTAAAGATAAATTTTCGGCAGTTGATATGGTAAAAGCCGTTGCTCAATTTTTAGGTGCACAAGGAGGCGGCGGTCGTGCCGATATGGCACAAACCGGTGGAAACGTCACCAATCGCTTTGATGAAGCAATTAAGGCTGTAGAAGATTTTTTGAAATAAAAAATTAAAGCATTTTATCGGCTTGACACATCAGTTCTTTGATTTTGTGTGCACTGGCAGATAAAAGGTTTTGCTCTTCAGCGTTAAGTTGAGGCATAAAGACATGGTGGATTCCTCTCTTACCGACAACCGAGGGAAGAGATAGGCAAACGTCATTAATTCCGGCAACTTGCTGATGAAATGACGATACGGTAAGTATGGCATATTCATTGGAAGTTATGGCTTGGCAAATGCGAGTGATGGCGCCGGCGATACCATAACAAGTAGCCCCCTTACCTTCAATTATGCGATAAGCAGCATTGCGAACGTCGTCATCAATTTTATTTTTGATTTCATCTGTTAACGGGCAATCTGAATCCGCCGCCAATGCAGCTAACGGCAAAGTTCCGGCATCAGCATTGGACCAACACAAAACTTCGCTGTCACCATGTTCACCTAAAACATTGGCATGGATAGATTTGGGAGATACGCCCAAATGATAGCCTAAATCAGTGCGAAAACGAGCCGTATCAAGCACGGTTCCACTGCCGATAACATGAGATGCGGGCAAACCGGTCAGTTTCAGAGTTACATAAGTCATCACATCAACCGGATTGGTGGCGACGATAAGTAATGCTTCGGCGGCATAGCGAGAAATTTGCGGAATAATATCAGCATATATTTTGACATTACGCTCAAGTAAATCGGTGCGAGTTTCGCCGGCTTTTTGATTGGCTCCGGCAGTTATGACAATTATGCTACAATCTTTAAGGTCAGAATAAGATCCGGCTTTGATTTTGTTGCCGTCGGCAAACGGAGCGGCATGAGCAATATCAGTTGCTTCGGCAACAGCCTTTTTTTCATTAACATCAACTAAAGTTATTTTGCGGGCAATACCTTTCATCATTAAGGCAAAGGCGGTTGCCGCACCGACGGATCCGGCTCCGATAATTCCTATTTGCATATTATTTTATCCTTTTCTAACATAAAAAAACTGCCAAACCATAAAGTCCGGCAGTATTTCAACTTAACATTGAATTAGTCTACGATTGTTTCGCCTTCATCGGCGGTGTCTTCCGGATTTTCTTCGACAATGTCTTCATCAACAACTTCATCAACAACATCGGCTTCAGCCTCACCGGATGTCGGTTCTTCATCAACAACAACAATCTGTTCTTCCTCGGTATTTGCGACATCTCCTGCAACATTATCCGTGGTAACAACTTCTTCTTCAACAACAGTTTCCGGAGCAACAGCCGTGGTTTGATGATTTTTCAAAACATAAGCTATGGCTACCAAAACAATCAAAAGTAAAACTACATATAAAAATTTTTTCATGATAAGAAAGCTCCATTAAATAAAAAGTTCTAGTTAAAGATAATGCAGGGAATTAAAAAGTCAATATTATTTGTAAAATTTATAATTTTTACTCAAAAAACAACCTTACAATAATATTTATCCCCTTTATTTTATTATAAAAAACAACAGGTTGTGTGTTTTTTTGAAATAATGCTTGTAAATTGTGATAAAATAGTGCTAACTGGTTGGTGAACGCTTTCTCAAGGAAAGCTGTTAATTGTTTTAATTTTTTTGAGGTTTATACTATGACTGATACAGCAAATCGCGTTAAGAAAATCGTTGCCGAACATCTTGGCGTTGAAGAATCTAAAGTTACCGAAGACGCCAGCTTTATTGACGATTTGGGCGCGGATAGTTTGGACACAGTAGAATTGGTTATGGCTTTTGAAGAGGAATTCGGTTGCGAAATTCCTGATGAAGCTGCCGAGAAAATTCTCACTGTTAAAGATGCTATTGACTATCTTTCAAAGAATGCTTAAGTCTGTTAAGCTTTAATGAGAAAAATTAGTGAAACTCGCCTTGGCGGGTTTCATTTGTTTTAGACTTTTAGGAGCCTTCCGTTATATGAAATATTTGTTGAAAATACTTTTGTTATTGATGGTTGTCGCTTTTTTCGGGTTATGGCGGTTGCATATAGCTATATATAATGCCGGTCCGTTATCAGAAACAAAATCGATAATGATAAGCAAAGGTGCGAACAGTTATTCGGTGGGACGCGAGTTGCAAGAACAAGGGATTATTAACAGTGCCCCGCTTTTTAGGATAATGTCGAAGATATACGGAGCCGATAAAGCATTAAAAGCAGGTGAATATCAATTTGCGCCACACGAGTCACTTTTCAACGTGATGCAAAGGATCGGTAACGGCGAAGTTATTTATCGCAAAATAACTTTGGCGGAGGGATTGACCGCAAGACAAATGTTGGAGATTATTGAAAATAATCCGATGTTGGAGGGAGAAATAACCGAAAGTGCGGCAGAAGGAGAAATGTTGCCGGAGACTTATTCGTTTGTGCGGGGAGATTCGCGTGACAGCATTGTGGCGCGCGCTAAAAAGGCAATGCGTAAGGCATTGAAGGATATTTGGAAAAGACGTAATGTTAATTTACCGCTTAAAGATAAAAACGAGTTGTTGATTTTGGCTTCGATTATTGAAAAAGAGACCGGATTGCCGGAAGAGCGCGGATTTGTGGCTTCGGTGTTTGTAAATCGCTTGAAAAAAGGCATGAAACTGCAAACAGATCCGACAGTGATTTATGCCTTAACTGAGGGAAAAAGTGATTTAGGACGGCTGCTAACCAGAAAAGATTTGAATTATGACAGCCCTTATAACACTTATGTTTATTACGGGTTGCCCCCTGCTCCGATATGTTCGCCGGGAAAAGCTGCTTTATTAGCGGCGGCTAATCCCGAGGTGAGCGATTATATTTATTTTGTGGCATCGGGTAACGGCGGACATAATTTTTCCAGCAGTTTGAAACAGCATAACAATCATGTTGCCGCCTATCGCCGCAAAAGCAAATAAATATTTTCTTGACAAAAATGATGTAATTGATAGAGTCGATGCAATTCATTTAATTATTAATTAAAAAAATATTTATTATGGAAAAACAAACAATTGAACAACAAGTAATTAAGGTGATTGTTGATTACTTTGGGATGTATAACCCAGGGATGCATAACCCAGATGAAATTAAAAGAGATTCACTGGTTAACGATATCATGACTGACAGTCTCGATAAAGTATCTGTCATCAAGGAGATTGAAAAATTTTTTGATATTTCAATCTCCGAAGAAGAGATCGAAAGCCTTGAAACAATCGGCGATTTGGTCGATTTGGTTGAGAAATACGTTAACTGAAAATCCCCCTTTGTTCGAACAAAACGGACAAGGGGATTTTTTTGTTTATTGACTTTGAAAAAATAACGTTATAACTTTAATGTCATTCTTAATCATTATTATAATTATTTTATTGTTTAATTAATATTTTTTTATTATGAAAACGTTTCAAAATCAAACATCGGCTTTTATGGAAATACGTCCGCTGATCCTGGATGCGCTTTCTCATGGCGTAGAGAAAAAGTTTGATGTAAATGATGATTTACGTAGAACTTTCGTGGTGAACAATGCCCGCATACGGCATTTAGGCCAACTTGTTGAAAACCACTTCATGTGCCGAATCCCTCCGGTTGAGGCACAAAAATGGCAAACCTCGGCAGATATCATTGGGTATCTGCAGAAAAAAGGTGCTATTGCCTTGAAAAGTTAAAATATGCCCTGTTCCAAGGAACGGGGTATATTTTTTTGTTTGGCGGATGATAAAAAACTTGCATTTGTCAAATTTTGTGTTAAAGATGGAGTATTAAAATATTTTTAATAAATAATTCAAGTTATGAAAAAGGAATATGATTCGCTAATTGAAACAGCGAAAAAGTATGAGCTTGTATGGCCGGAGGAATTTTTCGAAAACACCCCTTCTTTTGATGAGGTCGCGGAAATGCTAGCATTGCTGTTAATCAAGAAAATCTTGGCTGAATGCCATCCGGAATTGGACATGGCAAAAGTGGACAAGACATCTAGTTTGTATGATTGGAATTTTGATTGGTTTGACCAGTTGGAATTACAAGCTAAATTGGAAGAGTTGCTTGATACAACTATATTTCCGAAGCCTCAGAAAGATTTGGAAGATTTGGCAATCGGGGAGGTTTTTGAAGAATTTTCAATGGTCAGTCAATTCATTGAAGCAATTAAAAAAATTATTAACTAAAACATACTATTATGAATAAAGGACTTATCAACAAAATGGTTCTTGATGCTCTCTCTGCACATTGCGGAGAAGCCGAACTAAAATCAGAATCACCGTTAAAGGAGTGTTTCCATGATAGTGTAGAAGAAACTTGTTTCTACACTCAAGTCGAAATAGAATTCGGCTTGGACGAAATAACAGCGGATGTCCGGGATGGCTTCATAACGGTTGGAGATCTGGTGAAATTCATTGCTGAATACCTGGATGAATAAACAACAAAAAAAAATTAAAAAATAAAAAATTATGATTGAAAAAATTATGCGGCCTGGGAGCAGAATGGACTCTACCGTCGTGGCTAACCACGTGGTGAGGATTTTGTCTATTGCAACACGTAAATCATTGACGTTGGAGAGCCGCGTCAGTGATTTAGGCATGAACGGCCGTGCATCAAGACTAAAAGATTGGGCCGAAGGCCATTTCGGCTTTGAGTTCTCGAAAGAGGACAGAAAAGCCCGAATTAAGACTCTAGAGGATTTCAAAATCCTCTTGGTAAAGTATATCAGCGACATGAAAATGTTCGCTGTGTAGTTTTTACCAACATCCTCCAAGCTCGGTACTGCCGAGCTTTTTTTATGCCTGCCCTAAAGTTTCCATCATATAAGGATAAAGTGCATCAGTGGGGCTGACACCTTTGGTCAACACTGCTTTGAATACCGGATACATGCGCTCACATTCCTTGATGGCGATATCAATCATTTGAGCGATTTTATGCTCAAAAAACTCTTCGCCGTAGTTAAGAAAAATAGAGTGTTTAAACACCGGCATATTTTGCTCGGTCCAGTAGGAAAAATGCCCAACCCAAAGGTTTTCATTAGCCAGAGCAAGCAACTCAAAAATTTTGCTACGATCGTCTAAATTGCTTTTGATATCTACCAGACAAGACATATGCAGACATTTCATTGCTTCTTCCCATGAAAAGAACAACAACATATTATTCCACTTGCCTTGAACTTCGACAACCACCTCATTAGTGCCGCGACGTTCCATTTCAAAAGAGCGAGCTCCGAAGATGTTTTCTACCATATCTATCGGATTTTCGTGAAAGGCTGTTTCTATAGCCGTCTGCATACTTATCTCCTTTAAGATAAAAAATTAACATAATCCTAGGTTGCATTTTGCGAGTCGCAAAAGCAATTGCCGAGTCGTTTTTTTCCACTTATTTTGTTTTTGTGGATAAAACTTTTGGATATGAAATTATGAAAATCAATAACTTAGCTAACAAAAAAAGTTTTTGATTTTTTTTAATGTGGATATATTATGCGCTATTAAATATTTTTTAATTTTTTGGTTAAAGTGAAGTGAAAGAAATTTTGAAAGGGTTGGTTTAAGATGGTCGGACTGGCTTATCCGGAAATATCGCCGATAGCTTTTGCTTTGGGGCCTTTGGCTATAAGATGGTATTCGTTGGCCTATTTATTCGGCATTTTGGCAGCATGGGGATTGCTGTGGTATCATAATCGCAAGTATAAACTCGGTTATGACAAAGCACAAATGGAAGATTTGGTTTTTTATATCACTATGGGAATTATTATCGGCGGACGTTTAGGATATGCGATATTTTACGGCGGCGCGGATATGTGGCTTAAACCGTGGCATTTGTTAGAATTGTGGAAAGGCGGAATGTCATTTCACGGCGGAGTGGCCGGTGTAATTATTGCCGCGTGGATTTATGCCCGAAATTACAAAAGATCTTTTTTACAAATAACCGACTTGGTGGCTATTTATTCGCCAATCGGAATATTTTTAGGGCGATTGGCTAACTTTATTAACGATGAATTGTGGGGCAGAGTAACTGATGTGGCTTGGGCGGTGCGTTTTCCCGCCGGCGGTTATGTTCCCCGCCATCCTTCGCAACTTTATGAGGCTTGTTTAGAGGGATTAGTGCTGTTCGTGTTATTGAATTGGTTATGGAATAAGGAAAAAATTCGTAATTGTTATGGAATTGTTTCCGGATTGTTTGTTTTGCTATACGGGCTTTTCAGAATGAGTTTGGAACAATTTCGCCAACCTGATGCACAATTGGGATTCTTCTTCGGTAATATAACCATGGGACAGATGTTGTCAGTGCCTTTAGTTATTACAGGATTAGCGGTGTTGATATTTGCATGGAAAACTAAAAAAGATTAACGGCGAGCCGAACGGGGCACCGGTGAAATTATATTACCGCTGAATTTAAGAGTTTCATTCAAGGCTTTTTCGGCACGAGCAAAAACCACTTCGGCATTACTGTCAACGCGCTTTTTTTCAGCAACGCTTCCGGAAACGGTTATTTTAATGGGCATGGAGTGTTTGTATAATATAAAATCTGAACCGGCAATTTGGCGACGAACTTCTTCAAGTTCTGCCCGCATTTCTTTCATGTCGCGCTTTTCGCCGATAACGACAAATTTGGCTTCGGAATAACTATATAAACCAATATCATCAGAAAGTTTATTTTGAATAAGTTCAATAGTCAGCGCAATCAACTCTTTTTTTTGACGCACAGTTAATCCTTTACGCAATCCCTCAAAGTTGTCTATGGCAATTATGCCTAAACTGTATTTGGGAGGAAGATTACGGGCACGACGCAAATAAGAACGATGATTATACAAACCGGTGGATTCGTCATAAAAATAATGGTATATCAACATATAAATCTGCATAGCTAAAGAAATAGCTGTCGCAATTAAGAAAAATAAACTCAATCCTGCAGAATCTGATGCAACATAACATCCTAACCCGACAGCAATAAAAACAAACAACATGCTGTAATCGTAAATACTTCCGGAGCCGACCGAACGAATAAATGACAATAAAATAAGCACTAAAAAGGCAACCAAAGAAGCAATATTTATATCATAAAAACGCCAAAAAACGGCTATGTCATTACGAGAAAGAAATTCAACAATAATATATTCAACTGTTATGAGCACTAAGTAAGTAAAGGATTTTTTTTCTAAAAAACGACGCGGAGGAAATAAATAAAATACTATCAAATTCAACGGTAACAAAACTATCAGATTATTAAATAATGAAGTGTCGGCAAAGGCAGCACCGTTTTGTTTTTTTAAGTAATTTATCAAAATATAGGCGATAAATAAACTTCCGGACATAAAAGCTGTTTGCCCTTGGTTAAAATTGATAAAAATAAGCAATAACACAATATTGCAACCTAAAAATATTTTATGAAACAGCAAACCATCATTATAGCCTAAATCACTGCTCCACAAATAAGTGAACAATCCGACTACAAACAAAAAACACGGCAAAAACATATTACCGCATAATTGCAAATACTTCTCCAAGCGTTGTTGCATATATCAAAATTCCCGATCCGGACAATATTGGCTGTTATAGTAACAATAAAAGGTTAAATTTTATTTACACATTTGATAATTGAACTGTCACCATAAGAATAAAAACGATATTTTTGTGCAATAGCGTGAGCATAGGCTTGACGCATGGTATCAATTCCGGCAACCGCACAAACCAGCATAAATAATGTCGATTTGGGCAGATGAAAATTGGTGATAAGCATATCAATTGATTTAAATTTATAACCGGGAGTTATAAAAATACTGGTTTCTCCGCAAAAAGGACGGACTTGTCCTTGATTGTCGGTTGCAGTTTCCAATAAACGCAAAGAAGTTGTGCCAACAGCAATAACCCGACCGCCTTGAGCTTTGGCTTGATTTATGGCTTGTGCAACTTCCGGTGTAATAATGCCATATTCGGCATGCATTTTATGATTGTCGGTATCATCAGTTTTAACGGGAAGAAAAGTTCCGGCACCAACGTGCAAAGTTAAAAAAACTTGCTTTACCCCTTTATTTTTGAGTTTGGTCATAACTTCTTCAGTAAAATGCAGACCGGCGGTAGGAGCAGCGACAGCGCCGTCGTGAGCGGCATAAACGGTTTGATAATTTTCCTTATCATTAAACTTATGCCAAATAGAATCTTTGCTCGGACGATCACGTTTGATATAAGGAGGAAGCGGCATAAAACCGAATTGTTGTAATTTGAGCGGCAATTCATCACCGGCAACATTAAAATGTATCAATACACCGTCTTCATTATCTTTCTTTAATACAGTAGCTGAAAAATCCGAATCGTCGGCAGAAATTTTATCATTATAAAATTTGATAATATCATCAACTTTAAGGCGCTTGGCGTTTTTGATAAATGCCCACCAATTAAGACCATCTTCCGGATGATAAAGTGTAACTTCAACCAAAGCCTCTCCGCGTTGTCCATAAAGGCGCGCCGGTATAACCTTGGTATCATTACAAACCAAAATATCGCCCTCTCGCAAAAGTTCGGGCAAATCGCTGAAATGACGGTCAATTATTTTACCATCCTCCGACAAATCAAGCAATTTGGAGGCATGGCGCGGAGTAACCGGTTGAGAAGCGATTAATTCACGCGGTAAGTCAAAATCAAAAATATCAACTTTCATAAAAGTTGTCCTTAAAGAGTTATCAAATTATCTGACTTATAATGCATGGATAATTTTTTTGCAAATGATTTATTTATGTTACTTTTGAATGACCAAACAGTCTCGGACTGGCGTAGCACAAAAGGCGTCGGACTGTGATTTACGTTACTTTTTGGCAACAAAAAGTAACCAAAAATTGTTGGGATATTCGCAAAGCGGGCAAATATTAAAACGGCATAAGGCTGCGGCTTAACTTACACGCGACCCAAAGCGCGCGACGTAAGCCGCATAAAGAAATATTGCCAGCCGTTTTAATGTTTGCTTTTTCCGCTTTGTTCATAAATCCCAAACCCTTATAATAGATGTCATCACGAGGAGGGAGTGTTAACGACCGACGTGGTGATCTCGGCTTATTCTTTTATTCTTACGTTACTTTTGCATGACCAAACAGTCTCGGACTGGCGTAACCAAAAGTCATCGGATTGTGATTTATGTTACTTTTTGACAACAAAAAGTAACCAAAAATTGTTGGGCAAAGCAGAGAATCTTTAGCTACTTTTGAATGGTCAAAAGTAGCGCAAAAACCATCGGACTGGTCGGACAAGCGGTTTTAGAGTTTTTTCACAGCCCCCGCCGAACTCGCAAGCGACTTTGCGCGCTTGCTCAAACATGCGGCGGAATATGCCGATTGTGGCTGATACAAAACTCTAAAACTTTTTCGCTTGTCCTCGCAAGTCAGAACCTGATATTTTAAATTAATCTGTTCTTAAATCCCAAACCCTTATAATAGATGTCATCACGAGGAGGGAGTATAACGACTGACGTGGGGATCTAGGTCTATTCAGTCATTCTCGGACGTGTCGCGATAGCGACCTGATCCGAGAATCCAAAACAAAAGAATCATCATATTATTTGGATTCTCGGGTTAAACCCGAGAATGACATAAAAAATAAGCCGAGATTGCCACGCCTCTATCGAGGCTCGCTTTTGACATTAAGGGGGTGTCAATTAAGGCAGGATAATAGTAAAATAACGACTCGGAAAATAAGGTTTAAATTGAAAATTATGATATAACTTATTGATTTTATTGAATAAAAAAACACTTGCGGGGGGGGGTAAAATTATGGTATGATAATAGTGTAAGTTATATATGTGTTTATTATTATTATTTCCCGCGAGAGCCTTTGGCAAGCTTTTGCAGCGTAACTTATGGGATTAATGCCAAGAAAAACGTGGGGACAGCACGTATAAAGCGTCTTTAAGAAAAATGAAAATTTTGGTTTTTGTTATCATTATTCTGGCCATCCAGGCCTTGCTTATTGCAATATGGGTGTTCGAAGACGCCTATATTTCAGAAAAAAGGTTCCTTCTGGGGAACCAGAATTTAACCAAAACAGAAATTTTTAACTACCGCCGCTGGTGGCGGCACTATGTGGCAAACACCAAACTATGGTGGAAGGTCCCTTGTTTGATAACAATGGCCTTTTTATGGGGCTATGTTATTTATATAGTGGTCTTGTCAATAAAATTTCTCTGGAGGTGGCTTTTGTCACTGTAAGGAGAAACAATAATAAGGACGGTGTCGTGAGACATCGCCCTTTTCTTTTATCCCAATTTCTGTTTGAGTAATTACCGCCGGAATTGCCGGGAGTGGATTTTATCATCTAAATCAATTTCATCTGCTTTATTATGATATTAACGTAAAACTCTTGAAACCGTGAGACCGTCAACCGATTTGGCTCCGGCGCGTTTCAGAGCCACACAACATTCTTTTAAGGTTGAGCCGGTAGTCAATACATCATCAATCAGCAAAATTCTTTTTCCTTTTATTTTATCGGGATGTTTAACCGTAAAGGCGCCTTTAAGATTATTAAGACGAGCGGAGCCCGAACATTCAGTTTGCGGTTTGGTGCGGCGATTTTTATGCAACGAAAAATTGTCAACCTTTACCCCGATGAGTTTCCCCAATTCTTTAGCCAATAACGAGGATTGATTATATTTGCGTTTTATCAATCTCGTATAGTGCAGAGGCACCGGAATAATCACATCAATGCCGGATTTGAATATATCCTCTCCGGCAACATAAAGCATTTTGGCCAGCAAATTTGCCAAATCAGTGCGATCATAAAATTTAAAATCCAAAATCATTTTTTTCGACAATTCATCATAAGCAAAAGCTGAACGCACAAAGCGAAAAGGCCGACGTTTGGTTTTAAGACAGTTACCGCATAATAAATGTCCGTTTACATTATGTGTTGCTTCGCCTAAAGGATGACCGCAATGGTAGCAAATCGGCGGTTTTAAGAATTCAATATTTTGAAGACAAGAATCGCAAAGTCCTTTATCAACATTCATAATGTGTCCGCATAAAGCACAACGCGGCGGCAATATAAAATTAATAAACTTTTGCCATATTGTCATTTCAACTCGGAAAGTACCTGACTTATTTCGTTAAGATGATCAACAACAATCATACCGGCAGCGGAAAGAGCATCTTTTTTATCCTGAACCGAGACATAGCCATTGGTCAACACGTCACCGGCATAACCCATATTATGACTAAAAGGAATCGCATTTCCGGCGACAAAAGCTATAACAGGTTTTTTATTAATTTGACGTTTATACCAATCTGCGGCTACTTCTTCAAAAGGTCCGCTTAACTGCCCGATCATGACCACGGCTTTGGTAGAGCGATCATGATTAAACGCATCAATAACCTCAATAAAATCCATACCGATTAACATATCGTCACCTAGACCTATTACGGTGGATTGTCCCAAGCCGGCACGACTAATGGCCAAAACTGCTTCATAAGTCAATGTGGAAGAACGGGACACAACTCCGATATGCCCCTTTTTATGGATATCAACCGGGAATATACCCAAACGAGCCTCTCCCGGAGTAATGATACCGGGAGTATTGGGTCCGATAAGTTTGGTTTTGCTGCCACGCAACATGGCTTTAATTTCCAACATATCACTAAGAGGAACATCTGCGGCAATACTAACCGCCAAACTAAGCTCGGCTTCTACAGCTTCACGCACTGCTTTTTTTAATTGCGGAGCCGGAACATACATAACCGTAGCTTCGGCACCGGTCTGTTCTACAGCTTCACGCAAAGTGCCAAAAACCGGCAACCCGAGATGTAAACTTCCGCCTTTTTCAGGAACCACTCCGGCAACAATTTTAGTCCCGTAATCAAGAGAATTTTTGACATGGAATGAGGCTTGAGTTCCGGTAATGCCTTGGCAAACAACTTTAGTATTTTTATTAACAAAAACAGACATTATGCCGCCTCCCTCATCAATTTAAGCAGCTGTTCAACCGCATCTTCCTGAGTATCGGCCCAAACAACCGGTAAATGGGAATTATTTAATATTTCACGCGCCATATCCTTGTTAGTTCCCTCAAAACGGATTACCATCGGGACATTAAGCCCGGCCTCTGATGCTGCCGCAATAATACCATCAGCAATTAAATTACAACGGACAAATCCACCTAAAATATTAAGCAATATTCCTTCAACTCGAGGATTGGTCATGATAAGTTTGATACCATTGGCTATTTTATCTTTATCAACACCGCCTTTTACATTGATAAAACAAGCTGCTCCGCTGCCATGATCTTTCAGCAGATCCATTACCGACAGAGCTACCCCATCACCGTTAACAATACAGCCTACCGTTCCATCAAATTCATGGTAAGTAAATTTATATCTTTGAGCTTGCAGCTCACGCTCGCCTAAATCACTGTCATCACGGAGAACAGCAATATTTTGGTGGCGAAACAAAGCATTATCATCTAAAGATATCTTGGCATCGAGCGCACATAATTCTCCGCCGGGGAGCACCCCTACAGGATTAATTTCAATCATGGTTGCATCTAAATCCAAAAATGCACGATGCAACCCATTAACCAATTTTTCCAGATGATGTGCCAAGCGACGCGGTAATTTTAAGAAATCCATGATATTTTGTATTTGAGATGCAGATACAGAATCAGTAGTGCTGAGGGATAAGTGCAAAATATCATCCGGATGGTTCAATGCAACTTTGATAATATTGCCATCAGGAACATCGGCAACCAACAATACCAATTCCGCAGTTATACGATTGACGGTTAAGCCTAAATAAAAATTAGCCTTGACCTTCTGAAAAGCTTCAACATATATTTTATTAACTTTTTTGCCGCGCGGACCGGTTTGAATCGTAACTAAAGTATTACCCAGCATTTGCTCGGCGACAGCAGCTATTTCACTGCGTTTATAAACGATCTGCACCCCACTTATGTTTCCAGCATTATTTTCCAGAAAATATCCCGAATGGCGTGCTCCCGATTGAATTTGAGCTTTAAGCACCCAAGGGCCTTTTTTACTGACGTTTTTTGCCGCAAGTAAAGCCTCTTGCGGAGTATAAGCAATTTGTCCTTGCGGTATTTTAATTCCAAAGTTTTCAAAAATCTTTTTGGCTTGATATTCATGTATGTTCATACTCTTAAACCCTATTTCATGACGGCTGCATAATTTCTGATTTTTTCAATCATGGACTCAAGCCCGTTGCGTCGTGAAGGCGACAAATGTTCATGCAATCCCAGTGAAGAAAAAATGTTGTCAATATCAATATCCAATATATCTTGCGGAGTTTTGCCACTGTATATACAGAGGACTATACTGATTAAACCCTTAACTATCATAGCATCGCTGGTGCCTAAAAAAGTTATGGTTCCATCGCTGTTTTTCTGTGGAACAAGCCAAACTTGGGACTGGCAGCCTTTGACCTTCCATTCTTCAGTGAGAAATTCCGAGGGTAATTCCGGCAATTCTTCACCAAGCTCTATTATATAGCGGTATTTATCTTCCCAAGAATCGAAAAATGTAAAATTATCAATTAAATCTTCAATTTTCATTTTTTAAAACCTGTTTGCGTGTTTTGTTTTTTTGTAACATTTTAATTGACGATACGCAACAAAAAACTACTGATACACAGAAGATAAAAAGCAAATATATACTTGACAAAATTTAACCAAAAAATTATTATGCCGATCAATTAAAGTTTTTTAGAGGATAAGATGTTAGAAGTTAAAAAATTCAGTGGCTCTTACAAAGAAATTTTGCCTTTAGCTGATGTATATATGCGTTCTTATAATCAACTGTCAAAGGCTTATAAATCACCTGCAGAAATGGCTTTATATACCAAAGTTTCTTTTATCAAAAAATTGGAGACTTGGGCAATAAATCAAGCTGAAGGGAAAGAACCGTTTATTTATGTTCTGTATAATAATGAAAAACCTTGCGGTGTTATGCGGCTTAATCCCATACCAGATGATTATAGGCAAATTAACGGTAATTATCAGGCTGTTGAGAAAGAAAGAGGATTTTTAGACGGATGGCAAATTGCGCGAAATCGGCGAATTGATTATTCGGCACACTTTAATTATACAGAGAATACGCTGATATTAAACCAAATATATTTGGCGCCGGAAGAACAAAACAAAGGATTGGGGACCTATTTTATCAAACAGGTTTTTACCGACTTACACAAACGCGGTTATGATCAATTTATTGTTGAATATAATGATAATAATATCAACGGCAAAAAATTTCATGAAGATGTTTTATGCGCCAAAAAAATTGCTCATACTACCGATTTTGATCATATCACAACATCAAGAAGCGGAAAAACAAGGTTTTGCTTAAGTCCGGTTTCTATCGGAATTAGCAATTTTTCTAAGGTATTAAATAATATTGCCGTTATCGAACGGCATTTTGCCAACAAAGCAAAAGGACAATAATTATGTTGAAAAAAATCAATACTTGGAAAGACCTTTTCGGTAATGATATTGATTTATGGTGCTGCCCAGTAAGAAAATCGGCAGATAATATTTTACTGGTGGCACGATTTCACGGTGATGAGCCGGAAGGGGAATTTTGCTTGAGGAAAATGTTGGAAGAACTGCAAAACACAACAGTTTCTTCTCCGTATAATATTTATATTCTGCCTTGTTTGAACCCCAGCGGTAAAAAATTATTTACTCGAGCCAACGGGCGTGAAATTGATTTGAACCGCAACTATCCGACCGAAAATTTTACGGCTGTCAGTGTTAATCCGCATACTAAAGAAATGTCGTCGGGCGAGCCGGCTTCGGAAATTGAAACACAGATTATGATGAAACTTGTGCAAGATTATAATTTTAAGCGCATTCTTTCAATTCACTCGGATTTGCACTTGATTGATTATGACGGACCGGCAAAAGAATTAGCCAAACATTTCAGCAAGCTGTGCGGTTATCGGTTGGTTGATAATATCGGCTATCAGACTAACGGTTCTTTCGGAACTTGGGTGGGAGTGGAGAGAAAAACCCCATTGATTACGGTTGAAACGTGGCATGGCGAAACCGCACAAGATATGATGAAAATTTGGCAAGAGTTAAAACCGGCGGTTTGGAACTTTTGCGAATTGAAATAAATATTATTATTTTTTTTCAACCACAGGTTTTGCCATCTGTTTTTAATATTTCAAAAACAATCGGCTACCATGCCTCATCATATCCGAGTGACGAATCGAGTGACGGATCATTAACTTGTTTTACCCATCCATCATCTTTGTAATCATGATTATCGATGAAATCATCTGTATGGTGAAGTGCTCGATACAATTGGTCATATCTATAAACCGGGCTATCACTTTGCCAAGGATTTTCCGTTTGGTTATTCCATTTCCAAGGATTACTAGGATTACTGTTGTCACGACGGTTGAATGAACAATATACTCGTACCACCGCCGCCATATTTCTTTCGGCGACCGGAAACAGATTCCAAGCATAACCTTCCGTATCTCTAATACCTAAAAGATTTTTCAAATCGCTGTATTTGCTTATCGGGTATAAAAATCCCATAACCACACTCCATCCGCAAGGATCACCAGCTTTGCAATTGACATCTTTCATCGTGGTATTTAACCAAGTATTAGCCTGAAAAATCAATGGAGCTTTTCCTACTGTGACATCATGGGAATGTTCTCCGTTAGCATTTACTTCTGATGTTGACATACTATAAGCTGCACCATAGCCCCTTGCTTCAATATCGGCAAATGTCGGGGAATACTCATTAAATAAGTTGTAAAAATCTCCCGTCGGTCCGTAAGTGGCACTGCCAGTGGAATTACGTCCGCCGGTATAGTCAAACGCATTAGGATTTTCCATGGTAAAATTATAACTTGTAGCCCCGGAAGGAAGAACTATATTATAAATTTCCGACATTTTCCAACGGAAAGGTTCTATGGTAATAACTCTTTCATAAGCCGGCGGGCATTGCGGATAAGGGATGAATCCCAACCACGGCGATGCCGTGCAAACACCATTTTCCGGACATCCTGCGCCGGTTGTGCCAGTTCCGCTGTTCATTATTTCTATCAGTCGGTTGGCAAGAACATCGGAATCCGGCCAAAGAGCATCAATTCCACCAGTTTCACTGTTTTCCCTAAAAGTGTTATCAGCAATATAAATACCTTTGTTTATATAATCAGGTAAAATATCACTGAGGCGTGCACCACCGCGTGTGGCCAATTTGATATCATTCATGACCGAGGTATAAGCCGGATTGACTTGATATTGGGTATATCCGCTGGTGTTACCGAAAGTTCTGGTTTTGGCCTGCCATGCATCAGCATGTCCGCCAGGTAATGATCCTCGGTTAAAAGGTATATCGCTGACCAAACGGCGAGCTTGAATATAGCCATGGGCGAGACCTTCTGTTGTAGTATTTCCGGAAGTTCCTGCCGGGGAAACTAACTTAATAACACCATCACGAGAGATGATCACATTATTGCCATCATAACTATAAGATGAATCAACCTCTGTAGCTGCACCTATGTCATTTATAGCATTTGCTCCTGAACCACCGACAACCAGATTACCATTTTTGTATTGTATTTTATCGCTATTATTGGAGGTAAAGGTCATACCACTATAATTAATAGTAAAATCATTATTATAAGTGTTACCTGTATAAGCCTGATTATGAACACTTAAACCATTGCCAAATTGTAAAGAATTATTACTAGACTGAATTCCGTCATTATCAACATCATTATGATTAATCACAAGACCATCATCAGTATAATTTAATTGTTTATGTCCACTTTTGTCATTACCGGGATTGACGCGAATACCTGACTGATTAACCAATAAAGTTGTGGTGGTATCGAATCCGTCACTTCCGACATATAAATAACGGTTATACTCACCATTCGGATGGGGACTACCATCTCCACCGCCGACGGTAAGTTCGTTATGAGCATGGATAGTATCAGCACTTAATCCTGAGGTTTCAACTTGATTAAAAATACCGGTTTGGGCATCGATAGTGTCGACATTCTTAATATCATTAGTTTTCATATCCAAATCACCATTTAATTCCAACTCGTTGAAAATACCTTTTTGAGCAATAATTGTTTTACCTGTTGCATTAATACCGGAAGAATTAATTATGACTCCATCAATTTCTGCCTCATTACCCACAAACTTGTCGGCTGTTACTTTGCCTGAAACAGATACTTCATCAGAAAAAACACCATTTTGCGCACTTATACTGTGTTGTCCCATAACAAGATCTGTATCTATATCTGTTATCTCGCTAAGCTTATGTGTATGTGTAGGCAATGCACCATCTATTTGCTCATAACTAATAATTGGACCATTACTGAATATTCTGCCGCTCATTGTGATATTATTAACATTGTTGATATCACCACCTCCCATTTCAATATTATTTCCTCCCATATACAATGTTGTATGCATAGTATTGTAATCTGTGTTTCCTTGGTATGGTCTGCGATATAAAACATAATTAGGATCAACTGTGCCCACAACTGAGTTAATAGCATCATTGGAAATAGAAACAATCGAATTTTCTCTTACAGCATTATCTCCGGTAAAATCAAAACCAAAGGAATCGTTAGCAGTTGGATTTTCCACTGTCCATGCGCCTTGTGAACCTTGAAACTTATTATTTTCATATAAACCGCCGGCAACACCTACCATCGTAGCAATTTTAGCGGCACGCGATTTGGTCATATCATTACGCAGACTGGCGACTACAGCCGAAGTATAAACGGGCTTATCGTCGGGTCCTTCTCTATGAACAGCAATCTTAAAATTATTAAATAATTTTGAAGCTTGGTTCAAACTAAAACCTTCCGGTAAATATTCTTGAATGGCGTTTAATCGATCTGCATCTAATTCTCCAGTTGTCAAGGCATCATCACCTTTAAGTTCATTATAATGATCTTTCAGATAAGCATCAACTGCTTGCGATACCATGCGGATTTGTGAGGAAACATTGATGTCTTGCAACTCGGTAGTGCGCTCGGCAGCTTTGCGGTAAAGAACAGGAGTTACCATGGCGATAAGGCCCAGCATCGCCAAAGCCTCGATCATAATACTACCTTTCTGGGATATGAAATTGTTTTTCATCACGTTTCTCCTCTTAATAAATGCCAGTTAAATAACCAAAACATACATTATTATCATCATCACAATCAGCGTCGTCTTTCCAATCCCCCACCAAAGCATTGGGAATCGGATAAAGCCGGCTTTCGGTTTCACTGTAATTTTGAATAGAATAGCTATTGTCTTCATTTTTGACGATGGTTCCCACGGCAATGCCACTGGAAAAATTTTTGCGAAAAGCAGCCAGCAAATCAGCCGATGGGGTCCAACCGTTCGGCGATTGCATTAACCAATGTTGAGGAACAAGTCCGTAAGTTAACAGTCCGTGTTTGATATACTGTTCAGGTGCACTACAATTCTGTTTATCATTGCAGCCTATTTGCTCTAAAGAACCATCCGCCCCATCTTCACCGGGGGTATAGCAAAAACATTTGATACGACTGTGATAACTATCGCTTAAGTTAAATCCGAAAGGTATGTAATTATTAATAACAATTCCTGTGCCACTACTATCCTTAAATTCATCATCATTATCAGTTGCCCGATAATAAGCCTCATTGTAGCAATTATCCTCGCCTGAATGAAAGTTTTCTTTTTGTGAGCCTTCGCAAGAATAATCTTCCATCATTTTCTCAACGGTATGATGTTTGACTTTCATTTTCATCAACATGGCTTCGGCAATAGGATTATCCAACACCTTGTCCATATCATGGCGCAGGGGTAGAATATAAGCGGCTAAAGTAGCCAAAAACGCCGCCAAAACCATCCATAAATACATATATAGTCTCCCGAAAGTCCCTCTATTATCATTTTATCATATCACAGTAATTGTTACAATAGTATTAAATTTTAAAATTTTTATTAAAATTTGTAATCAAGTGGTCTAAAAGGCAGTATTTTAATCGGGTGTTGATTAAAAAACATTGAAAATCAATGCTTTGCTCTATTGTAACAATTGTTAAATTTTTGTGTTTTGCCATTTGCAAAAAAAATATTTAATTTCAACATCAGATATAACATTTTAGGACTTACTAAATGTCAAAGATTCATTCTACAGCCGTCGTTGAGGACGGCGCTAAGATTGCCGATACCGCCGAAATCGGTCCTTTCTGTTGGATTAGTTCACAAGCCAAAATTGGCGAAAATGTCAGGCTGTTGGCTCGTGTTACTGTTTATGGTGATACCACAATAGGTGATGGCACGGTTGTTTTTCCGGGTGCTTGCTTAGGAACAGGTCCGCAGGATCATGGTAACGAGTTTGTCCCCGGTGCCAAGGTTATTATCGGCAAAAACAATGTCATCAGAGAAAATGTTACAATACATGCCGGAACTCCCAAAGAGCACCAGACAACTGTTGTCGGAGATAATTGTATGTTTATGGTCAATTCACACGTTGCTCACGACTGTGTCGTCGGTAATGATGTTATCATGACCAACAATGCGGTTATCGGCGGACATGTTCATATCGGCGATGGTGCTGTTTTGGGCGGCAATTCTGCAGTGCATCAATTCTGCCGTGTCGGGCGCAAAGCTATGATCGGCGGTCTGTCCGGTGTGGCTCGCGATGTTATTCCTTTCGGTATTGTTACCGGTGACAGAGGTAAATTACGCGGGCTGAATCGTATTGGTATGATGCGCAGCGGTATGTCGGAAGCCGATGTTAAAGCGGTAAGCCATGCCTTTATGTATCTTTTCAAAAGTGAAGAAGATAATTTTGATATTCGTTTGGAAAAAGCCAAAGATAAATATAAAGATAACCCGTTGGTTATGGAACAGATAGATTTTATAGTCGAGGGACTTGCCGGTCGCCGCAAGATTATGACTGCATAAACTTTTTTTAAGATTCCCTTTTGAAAGGGGGATTGATTTAACTTGTTTGTTAAGTCAATTTTTACAAAACTTGATATATGATGGACGCAATGAGCGTATAAAACGGTCGCTGTCGGCGTTTGTTGCTTAAAGCCGCTGTTTGAAACGGACTCAAAGTTCATCATAATATCAGGTTTTTTTATAAGAAGGAAACTAATCTAATGACCGATAATCATCGTAAACTTGGTATCATAGCCGGAGGAGGAGATATCCCTGCCATGCTGATTAATCATTGCTTGGCTCAGAATATTGATTTTGCCTCCTTGGCCATTGAGGGCAATGCCGATAGCGAATTTTTCAGCGGCGACAAATTTGCTTATAAATGGATTCGTATCGGGCAGGCCGGCAGCGGATTTAAATATTTTGCCGATGAAAAGGTTACTGACGTGGTTATGATCGGAACAATTCGTCGTCCCGGATTTTTGGATTTGATACCGGATTTGCGAACTACCGCATTTTTTGCACATATCGGTGCCAAAGCACTCGGTGATGACGGCATTTTGCGCGCGGTTACTTCCGAAATTGAAAAAGAAGGAATGCACGTTAAGGGTATTCACGAAATTATGCCGGAACTTTTAATTCCTCAAGGAATATTGACTAAACACAAGCCTTCCAAAACAGATATGATTGATATCAAACGCGGAGTGGAAGTTGCTTTTGAACTCGGACGTTTGGATGTCGGACAAGCCGTTGTTGTGCAACAAGGTTTGGTTTTAGGGGTTGAAGGAATCGAGGGCACTGATGAGTTGATAAAACGTTGCCAAAACTATCGCCGCAAAGGTGAAGGCGGAGTGTTGGTCAAATTGCGTAAACCGCAACAAGATATGCGTATTGATTTGCCAACCATCGGCTCAAGAACTGTTGAGTTGGCTCATCAAAGCGGTCTGGGCGGAGTAGTAGTTCACACCGGCAACGGTCTTATTATCAATCAAGATGAAACAGTCGCCTTGGCCGATAAATACGGTATGTTTATCATGGGAGTAAATCCTGATGAGTTCCTCCAAAATTAAAATTTATCTTATTGCCGGCGAACCCAGCGGGGATTTGCTCGGATCCAGACTCATGCGAGCTTTGCGGCGGCAAGCTGATGTGGAATTTTATGGGGTTGGCGGAGATACCATGCAGCAGGAAGGGTTAAATTCGTTGTTTGATATTTCCGATTTGGCAATTATGGGGTTGTCCGAAGTTATTCCAAGTATTCCCAAAGTATTGCGCCGAATTAAACAAACGGTTGATGATATTATTCAGCTTAAACCGGATGTGGTAGTTACGATTGACAGTTGGAGTTTTTGTTCTCGAGTGCATAAAGCTTTACGCAAACTCAATACCGGAATCAAACAAATTCACTATGTTGCACCGCAAGTTTGGGCTTGGAAAAAGCGTCGTGCCAAAACGATGTATAAATATATTGATGAGCTTTTAACCTTGTTGCCAAATGAACCGAAATATTTTACCCCTTACAATCTTAAGGCTGATTTTGTCGGACATCCGGTTATTGAAAGTGATGCCTTAAAAGCCGATGGTAAAGAATTTCGCAAATCGCATAATATTCCTTCCGATAAAAACATTATTACCATTCTTCCCGGCTCTCGTCATAATGAAGTAAGTCGGCTGTTGCCCGATTTTATTTCTGCCGCACGCTTGCTTTATGCCGAGCATAAAGATATGTTTTTTGTGCTGCCCACGGTTAAAACCGTATCGAAACGAGTTAAAAAAATGATTGCCGGTCAAGATCTACCTTTGCTGGTGGTTGAAACCGAGCAGGAACGTTATGGAGCATTTCAAGCATCATCAGCAGCCATTGCCGCCTCCGGAACCGTAGCCTTGGAATTGGCAATGTGCAATATTCCTCACATTATAGCCTATAAAATTTCAAAATTAACTTATATGTTGGTGAAAGCATTGATAAAAATAAAATATGTCAATCTTACCAACATTTTGCTTAATCGTTTGGTTGTTCCCGAGTTGATACAATATGACTGCACTCCGGCTAATATTGCACTCAATATCGAGCGATTATTAGCTCACAATGATGGTTACAAAAATCAAATGCAAGGTTTTGCCGAGGTTAAAAAATATCTGACCGATGGTAAAGAAACTCCCAGCGCCAATGCGGCCTCGATAATATTAAAGGTTGCCAAATGTTAGATAAGATAATAAGTTATTGGAAGGCTGATCATGCCAGGCGTATCTTATGGTTGCCGGTATTTTTCGGTTGCGGTATCGGTTGCTATTTTTTACTTCCCTCTGAACCAAATAAATGGATAACCGTTTGGGCGCTGGAATTTTTGATTATTATTGCGGTAATATTTCGTCACCGAATGAGAATATTATATTATTTAGCTGCACTGTTTTTATTTTTGTTAGGATTTGCCACTATTCAGCTGAAAAGCATATATATCGGCGGATTTATTTCGGAAATATACGGAAAAACCTCTTATTTCAAGGGCGTTATTACCAATATTGATGCAAACTATCGCGGAAAGACGAGATTCACTTTTAACCAATTGGAGGATTTTGACGGCAAAAAATATGCCGGCAAATATCGTATTGTCTTACGCTCCAATGACAAAACCGCCTCTGTCGGAGATTGTGTTGAATTAGTCGGAACGATTATGCCTCCGGCTTATGAAACGGCAGTAGGCGGATTTCAACTTGATCGTAAAAGTTATTTTGACGGGTTGAAAGGCAGCGGTTATGCAGAAAGTAACTTTTTCCCTGCGGAATGCGGAATTTCAAGCCATGGTTATATGGGGTCTGCAATTAGTAATATAAGACAAAGAATTGTTCGTCATATCATGAGAATTTTGCCCCCGAGCGAATCTTCGGTTGCTGCCGCGATTGTCGCCGGTGATAAGAATTTGTTGTCATTTCAGCAACAAGAGCAATATCGCAATGCCGGTCTTGCCCATTTTTTGGCAATATCAGGATTGCATATGAGTTTATTAAGCGGTTTGATGTTTTTTGTTGTGCGTTTGATTTTAGCTTTTATACCTTGGATTTCGCTTCGATATGATTCGCGTAAAATATCCGCCTTTTTTGCTCTCGGTATCGGTTTGATATATTTGTTTATTTCCGGTATGGCCGTTCCGGCACAGCGAGCCTTTATTATGATAACGGTAGTTCTGTTGGGAATCATAGCCAATCGTCGCGCCATTTCGATGTATTCGGTGGCTTTGGCTGCATTTATCATTTTGCTGTTATCACCGGAAGTTTTGATTTCACCGAGTTTTCAAATGTCATTTGCCGCCGTTATCGGTTTGATTGCTTTTTATGAAAAATATTCTGTCCCCATTCACAATTATTTAGCCAAAGGTAACCGAATATGGCAAGGGATAAAATTATATATCTTGGGCATTATTATCACCGATTTTATTGCCTCATTATCGACTTTGCCTTTTGCCATATACCATTTTAATATGGTGGCAATATACACTACTCTGGGTAATTTGGCTTCCGGTCCGATAATCGGCTTGGTTATCATGCCTTGTGTGCTGTTCAGCTTGTTGTTGATGCCTTTGGGATGGGATAAACCGTTTTTAATTCTCGGCGGCTATGGCATTGATTGGGTAAATCATATCACGGCTTTTGTGTCATCTCTTCCCCATGCCAAATTATACGTTCCCTCCATGCCTTGGGAAGGTCTGTTGCTGATTACCTTAGGAGGATTATGGCTGGCAATATGGCAAGCAAGGTGGCGTGTATGGGGAGTTTATGCCATCATCGCCGGCTTGCTCAGCATAGCTTGGGTGCGAACCCCCGATATCATTGTCGGTGATAATCTCAAAGCTATCGCTTTCAAAAATGAAAACGGTCATCTTGAAATGGTGTCAACTCGCGGCGGTGGTTTTATCAAACAAGCATGGCGTCAGCGTTATCCGGTTGACGATAATGTCGCAATGCTTAAGGCTCATCCGGAATTTTGGATTGAGGGCGATATTGTAACCGTAGGAACCAATCAGTATAATATCAAAGATATCATCGGTTTCAGCGCTTATAAAAAAGGCGATGACTATGTTGTCAAAACCATTCGTGATGACATCGGCTTCCGCCCGTGGAATAAAAACAACTATAATCTTAAAAAATAAACAAAAAAGAATAACTAAATCTAAATCCGGCGGTAGTCTTGGGTGCGAATCTTGCGGTCGATGTCACGATTTTTGATGGTTTCGCGTTTGTCATAGTTCTTTTTGCCAAAGCCTAAGCCTATTTCCAATTTAGCACGGCCGTGATTATCAAAAAACAATTTTATAGCGATAAGAGTTGCACCTTTACGTGCCAATGCATTAGTAATATTGATAATTTCGCGATGGGTAAGCAATAATTTGCGTTCACGTTTTTCAGCATGCGAAGTATAGCCTTTATTGGCATATTCGGCAATAAACATATTGAGCATAAATATTTCACCATTGCGCTCAACGCCATAGGCATCATTGATATTGGCATGACCGAGGCGCAAAGATTTTACTTCCGTTCCGGTAAGCACCAGTCCGGCAGTAAATTTTTCTTCAATGGTATAATCAAAATTGGCGCGGCGGTTGTTGGCAACCACTCCGGTCGAGATTAAATTGGATTTTTTCTTATCTTTTGCCATTGTTTTATTTCCATGTCTGCCAAATTGCCCGCCGAACTTTGTAAGGCAATCCGGAATTAGCAAACTCCTGATGCTCTGCCACAAATTTATCCCACTGCGCTGTAGTCATGGTGGTGTTGTTACTATCCTGCGGAATTATCCATAGCTTATGTGAGGCAATTTCTATCTCACATTTGCCTAAAGTGCAACCTTTAAATTGCTTACCCTCGCTGATTATGCGCTGCAGGCTTTCGGCTTCGGGCTGATAAGAATTATCGCCGATGGAACGAATCAACTCGCCTAATACCAAACGAGCAATTTCGCTTTCACATTTTATGAATTGATTAAACGGTAAAGCTACAATATTTGCACCAAATCTGCGCACATTGTCATTGATAAACTTATCGCAACGGCGGTGCAGATATTCGCGGGTGCTTTGCAGAGTTGTTGCCGTTTCCGCCAAGCGTTGCTCGGTGATGCCGATAGTTTCAAGCTGAGGTAAAAATTTGCGAATCCTGACGCGAGCAAAATCTTCCTGATCGTTCATCGGATCTTCAATCCATTTGATATTTAAATCACGCAGATATTTTTTTAAATCTTCCGGAGAGGAATCCAACTGCGGACGAATAATAGTGATACCATCGCGCTGTGATAATGGTAAAATTCCGCTTAAACCGAAAACTCCGCTGCCGCGCGCCAGACGCAACAAAAAAGTTTCGGCTTGATCGCGGCGATGGTGGCCGGTGGCAAGATATTTGATATGATGTTGATGACAAAAATCAAACAATAAATTATAACGAGCTTGGCGAGCCGCCTCTTCCACTCCGTTGGTCGGTTTGGCTCCAATCCATGTTAAAATATGGTGTTCAATGGCAAATTTTTGCATTAAAGAAGCGACATATTCCGCTTCAGCACGAGCTTCCGGACGCAAGCCATGGTCAACCGTGAGCGCAATAACCTTATGTCCCTGCTCGTTTAAGCGCAAAGCTAAAGCTAACGAATCGGCACCGCCGGAGACACCGACGGCTATAACTTCATCATTGCTGATTTGATATTTTGTAAAGAAATCCTGCATAACCTATTTTTTACATTTTAATTCAGCAGCCAATTTAGCGGCTTTGTCTTTCAACACATCAGAAGCCTTGGGAAATTCTTTGGGCAAATTGGTAAATGCTGTGCAAGCCTCATCTTTTTTGCCGAGCATTTGCATTGACATACCGAGTTTGAGAATATTATCGGCGCCTTTGTGCCCGTTTTTGTATTTTTCATAGCCGGTGGCAAAAGCAACTGCGGCTTTGGTATAATCTTTTTTACCGTAATAAGATTCGCCCAGCCAATATTGCGAATTATCCGCTAAAGCATGATTGGGATATTTGGTCAACAGCGTGGTAAAACGGGCAACCGACAAGTCAAAATTGCCGGCTTTGACAGCGTCTAAACCTTCCTGATAAATTTGGTCGGGGGATTTGGTATTAACTTCTGGCAAAGCCTCTCCTTTGGCAATTTCGCCACCCAACAAAGCGGCCGGTGCACTCGTAGCTACAGCAGGAGTAAATTTTTTGGCAGGAGTTGGCTCGTTAATACTCAAATCTGATGATGCGGTAGTCATGCCTTTGCCCTCAAGCATATTAAGGCGCAAATCAATATCTTTGTTGATGTTGTTGAGTTTGCCTTCAAGAGTGCTGATACTGTGTTCCAACATATCCAAACGACCATTAAGCGAGCGAACGTTTTCTTCCATTTGGCTCATTTGCATAACCACATCCTCGCCGGAAGAATTGCCGGTGCGAGCTACCTGACGTTGCAAAATTTCAACATCTTCACGTAAGTTTTCAATTTGACGTTGCAGAGATGCTTCAGATGCCGCAAAAGAATCGGCACAAAAACCGAATAGGCCAAAAGCAACAACAGTAGGAAGTATAATTTTTTTCATTTTCGCCTCGCTTAATACCAAAAGATAGACTTAATCTAAATCAAATTATTATAAATCTCAAGTGCAAAAAAAATATGCTCTGAACTATCCGGCCCAGAGCATATTGTTAAACCGTGAAAGGTATTAGTTAGCAGCTACAACTGTAACAGCACGACGGTTTTGAGCCCAAGCGGTTTCGTTGTTGCCCAAAACAGCCGGTCTTTCTTTACCATAAGAAATGGTAGAGATTCTGTCAGCTGCAACACCCTTAGATACCAAGTATTGTTTTACAGCGTTGGCACGTCTTTCGCCCAAAGCCAAGTTGTATTCTCTGGTTCCTCTTTCATCGCAATAGCCTTGAACTACTACTTTAACATCTTCGTGGTTGTTCAACCATTTTGCTTGAGAATTCAAAACTTCAGCGGCATCAGCGGAAATAGCTGAGCTGTCAAAAGCGAAGAATACGCGATCTTCAGCATTAGCCATGAAATCACGAGCCAATTTAGACTCACACTCACTGCCACCAAACAAAGCACTCTCACTCAAGGTTGAGCAAGCAGACAATGCTATAACAGCACAAAACAAACTTAAAAGTTTTTTCATTTTAATTTTCTCCATATGGGTTTTAAAAATTATAGTTGCATAACAACTAATACAGGACTAACTTAAGCAATAAAAACTTAATTTTCAACTAAAAAACTTATAAATATGCAATTTTTTTTATATTGAGCTAGTTAATTGAAATTTAAGCCTTTATTTTACAGGTAATTCTCCAGTTTGACTTTTTCATTATAAACTTTGGATTATTTTTGCCAACGTGTTTGGCGCAGAGCTTCTCCGACTGCTAAAGCCGCCGATATTGCCATATTGATTGAGCGAGCATGAGGGTTCATGGGAATTGTCAGGCGAGCATCGGCAATATGATGAACTTCATCAGGGACACCGGCAGATTCTCTGCCCATCAAGATAATATCGTTTTCCTTAAAATTAAAGTCGGTATAAGGCTGGTCGGCATGAGTGGTCATCAGGATAATACGGCCGTATTCTTGGTTATGGGCAGCACGAAAGCTTAAAAAAGCTTCCCACGAATCGTGGCGGCGATAGGAAGCAAAATCCAAGTAATCCATACCGGCGCGTTTCATCGCTTTTTCATTGAACAAAAAACCACATGGTTCGATTATATCAATCGGCAAATCAAGACAAGCACCCAGACGCAACAAAGTTCCGGTGTTTTGCGGAATATCAGGTTGAAATAAGGCTAAACGCATTTTTTAGTTACTCCCATTTTTTATGCTCGATAATTTATAATTTTCTTTGAGTAAAAACAAGAAAAAAACGCAGAATTGCTTGACTCTTAAGTGTTGTTAAGATTTAATAAGCGGCACTAATTTATTATTAATCCAAAAAATATTAATTATGGCTATTATTTATCCGTCATTTTTTGACTCTTCGGCACCAAAGTTGCCCTATGTTTATCATGAAAAGCCCGAACAACAAAAGCCCCGTAGAATTACCTACCATTCCCCATATCTGGGGATTGAGAGAGTTCTGGACTATACTCCCAGAGAGGAGCACGGACAATCTTTTGACAATGTTAAAGGTATCAAGGTTTGTGAAAATCTCATTATCCTACGTGAGGTTTTCATAAATGATTTGCTTCCCGGAGATGCTCGGGAAATTCTGCGGCAATTTCCCGGTCGCCTGCCTAACGAAAATGAAATGAAACTTATCTATGCCAACCGCAGCTCGCTCTGCAACAATTTGTTGGAGTTAGGCGAATCGCCTTTAGCAGACAGTTGGTATCTGTTTCATAAAGGTGATGGCAGAGATGAGCATTGGAATTACTGCCTGAATTTTTCGACAGGATTCATAGTCTCGGCTGATTGTGACGAATGTATTGCAGCCCTGTTGGTTGCTTAACACAACTTCAACTCTCCCTTCCTTATAACAAGGTCGGGAGAGTTGTGTTTTTAAACAAATGATTCTTTTAGCTACTTTTGAATGGTCAAAAGTAGCACAAAAACCATTGAGATGTTCGACACGGCTACGCGCAATTTAAGACATAGGGCTGCGCCGGATTTACAGGCGACTAAAGCGCCCGACAACCGGCGCACAAAGCAAATATTTGCCAGTCTTAAATTGCTTGTTATTCCGCCGTGTCTCGCAATCCCAAACCATTATAATAGATGTCATCACGAGGAGGGAGTGATAACGACCGACGTGGTGATCTCAGCTTATTCTTTTATTCTTACGTTACTTTTTGGCAACAAAAAGTAACCATAAATTGTTGGGCGAAGCAAATTTAAGCAAAAATCAAACAACACGCATGTTCGTTAAAACTCGCCAACGCTTAACGCGTTTGCTCAGACAGTTAACGAATAAGGAAGTTTCCATGCGTTGAGATATTTTTGTTTATCTTAAATCTGCTAATGCCCAAACCCAAAAGAGTTTATTATGGCTCGCAAGTCCGAACCTACAAAAATATCGATAGTTATATCGTCCCTTTTTACAGCAATTGAAGCAGGTTTGATTTATGGAGCCTATTACTGCTTGATGAAAGGAACTTAAGTTCCTTTCACCTTTTTTAAACATTAAACAAGAAATTAAGCAAATCGCCGTCCTGGACGACATAGTCTTTGCCCTCGGAACGCATTTTGCCGGCTTCTTTGGCGCCTTGTTCGCCGCCGAATTTGACAAAGTCATCAAAAGAGATGGTTTCGGCACGGATAAAGCCGCGTTCAAAATCAGAGTGGATGATACCGGCGCAAACAGGTGCTTTGGAGCCTTTGATAAAGGTCCAAGCTCTAACCTCTTTGGGGCCGGCAGTGAAATAGGTTTGCAACCCCAAAAGCTCATAACCCTCGCGGATAATCTTGGCCAAACCGGTTTCGCTTAAACCCAAATCAGCTAAAAATTCGCCCCGTTCTTCTTCACTTTCGAGTTGGGCTACTTCAGCCTCGATGGCGGCTGAAATTACCACCGCACGGGCGTTTTCTTGTTTGGCTTTGGCAAAAACCTGCTTTGAAAATTCGTTGCCCTCGGCGGCGGATGCTTCATCAACGTTGCAGACATACAAAACCGGTTTTGAGGTCAAGAGCTGTAAATTTTTATAAGCTTTACAAGCGTCCTTATTGCTCGCATCAGGTTTGGCAGTGCGTGCAGGTTTTCCGGCCTTCAGAGCCTCGATAATCGGAGTCATTACCGCGACATTAACAATCGCTTCTTTATCGCCGCCGCGGGCTTTTTTGGTCGCCTGATCAAGACGTTTTTCCAAAGATTCCAAATCGGCAATCATCAATTCGGTTTCGACAATTTCGGCATCACGAATCGGATCAACCGAGCCCTCAACATGGGTAATATTATCGTCTTCAAAACAGCGCAAAACATGGATTATGGCATCAACTTCACGGATATTGGCAAGAAATTGATTACCCAAGCCCTCGCCTTTGGATGCACCTTTTACTAAACCGGCAATATCAACAAATTCCAGTTGAGTCGGGGTTACCATTTTGGGTTTGACCATTTCTTCCAAAATTTTAAGGCGCTTATCCGGCACGGCAACTCTGCCGACATTAGGCTCAATCGTGCAAAACGGAAAATTGGCCGCCTGCGCCGCTATCGTTTGGGTTAAAGCATTAAACAAGGTCGATTTGCCGACGTTGGGGAGACCAACAATACCACAATTAAATCCCATAATTAAAAACTCCGAATAAATTAAACTTGCTTTCTTATAAAACAGCAATTTGTTTTTTGCAAACGCTTTTTATAAGTGAACGATAATTGATATTTTGATGAACGATACTCTAAATTTACCGTATCTATAAACTCAAGTTTATTTTATTGACAATAAAAATTTTTAGGATAGATTCGCCTTGCTTTATTAATTTTTTAAAAATTATTATCTATGAAAAACACAAAAAATTATTTGACCCTTGCTCTGGATGTTAAGACATTGCCGGAAGCAATTGAGCTCGTTGAGCAAACGAAAGATTATGTCGGCTATTACAAAGTCGGTAAAGAAATTCTCAACTCCGTTGGCTTGCCTACTGTCCTTCGCGCGCTCAAAGAAAGAGATGTTGCCGTATTTGTTGACGTCAAAGAGGCGGACATTCCCAACACCGTGATGAACGCGGTTGTGGCTGCAGCTCGGCATGGTGCCGATATCATCAATATTCATGCTTTTGGCGGAATGGAGATGATGCGTAAGACCGTCCAAGCGGCAAAAGCTGAAAATCCGAACGTGAAGATCATTGCCGTGTCAGTTCTGACCAGCCTTGGCGACAGCGATATGCGCGATATAGGCTGCATGTACAGCGCTGAGACCGAGGTTTGGAAATTGGCCAAATTGGCCAAAGATGCCGGGCTTGATGGTCTTGTGTGTTCAGCCAAGGAACTGCAGGCCGTTCGGCAAATCATGGGGGAAGATGCCTTCATCATCACTCCGGGGATAAGACCGGCTTGGGATGCCAAAAAGAACGACCAAAAACGGGTTATGACGCCGCGTGATGCAATTGTGAACGGCACAGATACCATGGTTGTCGGCCGTTCGATTACCAAAAATGAGGAACACAACCCGACTGAAGCCGCCAAACTCATCTATGAGGAGATTGCCGCGGCTCTTGGTGAGCCTAAGGTTGAACCCCCAACTCTCAATGACATTTTTGTCGAGAGATTGCTTGAGGCCGGCGTGGTGAAAACCGGGGACTTTACATTGAAGAACGGCACAAAATCGCCGATTTACATCAATGTCCGAGACTTGCCGCGACACCACGGTGCGCTTTCCATGGCAATGTACATGATGACAACGAAGATTACCGCGAAAAACCTCGATTTCGATAGGGTCGGCGGTGTTCCGATGGGTGCATTGTCAATCGCCAACATGCTGTCCTTTGCCTGCGGCAAGAGTATTTTGACTCTGCGCGAACAGGCCAAAGATCATGGTCTGGTAGGTACCAAGACGGTTGAGGGGTTTGAACCTGAAGAAAAAGTTCTTGTGATTGAGGACGTTGCCACTTCCGGCGGCTCAATCCGCGAGGCGGTTGAAAAATACCGTTTCCTTGGATTGCAAGTTGAGAATGCCTGTGTCGTTGTCGACCGCCAGCAAGGAGCCGAAGCCATGCTGAAAGAGCTCGGAGTCGAGCTTTTGAGCCTGATTACGCTCGAAGAAATCGTCGAGGCTCTCTATAAAAGAGACGACATTGACGAAACTATGAAGCAATCTATCAGAGACTATATGATGACAGCTTAACCACCATGCACGCCGACTACCCAGGTTGGCGTGCTTTTTTTATTTAAATTATCATTTAGTTGATATTTTATTCGTTTTTAAGCGAAAAAAATGATATTTTTTTAACTTTTGATTAGCTTTTAGTTGAATATTGTGCCTTTTAATCCGAATTTGCTTGATTTTTGTAATATTTTATGTTAGCAGAGAGGTGAAAATGAACTGATTGTTTGAAATTACCATGATAATTGACGGCAATAATATAAAACAAAGAACAATTTTAACCAATAAATGCTTTTATCAGACAACAGCACGGATTATGCGTGACTTTGAAGAAAAGGGCTACGCAAATTCGGCTGATGAAACACTAAAAGCTATTACGGCGTATCATAATATCGTCAAGAAAAAAGAAAAAAACAACTATAATGCCGATTATAACGCCGCGTTTAAGCGGATTGATGATGCGATAAGCTCGTTAGCTAATCGGGTGTTTTATGATTATGATGCGCAAAGCAAAGATTATGCTTATAAATCTTTTGAAAATTTCGATCACATATCGGCGATTGTTACTCGTCAGCGTGCCAAAAAAGGCGATTTGTAATTTTTTAATCCACTATATGATTATTTTTGTAAATATTGCCGTTGCTAAATCGGTTTTATTGCATTAGTATTGTGCATATAAAGTTTAACTTGAACGAAAGGGTTAGCAATATGACTAAGATATCTTTAATCGGTTGCGGAAGATGGGGAACTTTTTTGGGTTGGTATGCCGCTAATTACGGCAAAGCTGACGAAGTTTATATGTATGATATTCCTACTTCACCTAATTTTTTGGAATTGAAAAACACGCGCAAAAACTCTTATTTGGCTTTGAGCGATAATATGTTTTTGTTTGATAATCTGGCTAAAATTTTAGAGAATAATTTTGTGATTATATCTATCGGATGCCAATATTTTCGTGGGCTTTGCAAAGAGTTGAGTGATTATGATTTAAATGGCAAAACCTTTTTGTTGGCAATGAAAGGTTTGGAGGAGCCGTCGGGAAAAAGAATGCTGGATATTATGCGTGAAGAAATTAAGCAAGATATTCATATTGCAACCTTGGGCGGTCCGGGACATGTGCAGGATTATATGCGCGGTGTGCCGTCAGCGGCTGTGGTTGACAGTGATGAAGAAAGCACCAAGCAGACGGTTATAAATATGATGCAAAGCAATCTTATTCGTTTGTATTACGGCAGTGATTTAATCGGTAATCAAATCGGGGCGGCTTTGAAAAACGTTATCGGTTTGGCGGCCGGAATTTTGGACGGTTTGGATTGGTACGGGCTGAAAGGCGCATTAATGGCGCGTGCACCGGTTGAGGTCGGTCGTTTGATAAAATTCTATGGCGGTAATCCGATGACAGCATACGGATTGGCGCATTTGGGTGATTATGAGGCAACTTTGTTCTCTAAACACAGCCATAATAGAATGTTTGGCGAAAAGTTTGCCCGCGGAGAAGCTTTTGAAAAATTAGCCGAGGGTGTGCCGACTTTGAAAGCGGTGAAGATTATTGCCGATCAAAACAATATCGATATGCCGATTTGTCAGGCTTTGTATAAGGCTATTTATGAAAAAGCCGATATTAAGAAAACCATCGGCGAATTGTTTGAGCGTCCGTTGAAAAAAGAATTTCAGACGGCTTGCTAGAACAATTAAAATTGATAAACAAAAACCCCCGAATTGCTTCGGGGGTTTTTGTTTTAACTTTATTATGAAAGGAAACAATAATTTTATTTGACTTCTTCAAAATCGGCGTCAACTACTTTGTCGTCTTTGGGCTGTTCAGATGCACCACCCATATCAGCACCTTGAGCGGCACCTTGAGCAGAAGCATCGGCGGCTTGAGCCTTATACATAGCCTCGCCCAGTTTTAAGGAGGCTTGCATCAAACTGTCGGTCTTTTCTTTGATAACCGAGGCATCATTGGTTTCCAAAGCTGTTTTCAAAGCATTTAATTCGGTTTCAATTGCTTGCTTATCAGCGGCAGAAATCTTATCGCCGTGCTCTTTTAAGGTTTTTTCGGTGGAGTGAACCAAAGCTTCGGCTTGGTTTTTGGCCTCGACAGCCTCTTTCTTTTGCTTATCGGCAGCGGCATTGGCTTCGGCCTCTTTTACCATCTTTTCAATATCGGCATCGCTCAGACCACCGCTGGCTTGAATGCGAATAGCTTGTTCTTTGTTAGTGGCTTTGTCTTTAGCCGAAACATTAACAATACCATTGGCATCAATATCAAAAGTAACTTCAATTTGCGGCATACCGCGCGGTGCCGGCGGAATACCTACCAAATCAAACTGACCGAGCAATTTGTTATCGGCGGCCATTTCACGTTCGCCTTGGAAGACGCGAATAGTAACTGCGGTTTGTCCGTCTTCGGCAGTTGAGAATACTTGAGATTTGCGGGTAGGAATAGTAGTGTTGCGGTCAATCAAACGAGTGAATACGCCGCCCAAAGTCTCGATACCCAAAGACAACGGAGTTACATCAAGCAACAATACATCTTTAACATCGCCCATCAAAACACCGCCCTGAATTGCGGCACCGACAGCCACAACTTCATCAGGGTTAACACCTTTATGAGGCTCTTTACCAAAGATTTCTTTAACCTTTTCTTGAACCTTGGGCATTCTGGTCATACCGCCGACTAAGATAACTTCACTGATATCACCGGCAGAAACTCCGGCATCAGCCATAGCCTTTTTACAAGGCTCAACCGTGCGGTCAATCAAATCTTCAACAATTGACTCTAATTTAGCACGAGTGAGTTTGATATTAAGGTGTTTCGGTCCGGTTGCATCAGCAGTAATAAACGGTAAGTTTACTTCGGTTTGAGTAGTTGAGGACAACTCAATCTTAGCTTTTTCAGCGGCTTCTTTTAAGCGTTGCAAAGCTAAACGATCGTTTTTCAAATCAATTCCGGACTCTTTTTTGAACTCATCAGCCAGATAGTTAACCAAACGTTGGTCAAAATCTTCACCACCCAAGAAGGTATCGCCGTTGGTGGATTTAACCTCGAATACGCCGTCACCGATTTCCAAAATCGAAATATCAAAAGTTCCGCCGCCGAGGTCATAAACCGCGATAGTGCCGGTCTTGTTTTTATCCAAACCATAAGCCAGAGCTGCGGCAGTAGGCTCGTTGATGATACGCAAAACCTCTAATCCGGCAATTTTACCGGCATCTTTGGTGGCTTGACGTTGTGAATCGTTAAAATAGGCCGGAACGGTAATAACCGCTTTTTCAATTTTTTCGCCCAGATAGCTCTCGGCATATTCTTTAATTTTTTGCAAAACAATCGCCGAAATTTGTGACGGAGCATATTTTTGGCCTTTAGCCTCAACCCAAGCATCGCCGTTATCGCCTTGGATAATCTTGAAAGGAACAAGCTTTTTATCCTTGGATACTTCGGGCGAATCGTAACGACGTCCGATTAAACGTTTAATGGCAAACAAAGTGTTTTCCGGATTGGTTACCGCCTGACGTTTGGCGGGAAATCCGACTAAACGCTCGTTGTCGGTAAAAGCAACCATTGACGGAGTGGTGCGGGCACCTTCCGAATTTTCCAAAACTTTGGCCTCGCCGCCTTCCATAACCGCAAAGCAGGAGTTGGTGGTTCCAAGGTCAATACCAATAACTTTATTACTCATAATTTATCCCTCTTTCGTTATTAAAAAATCTTATCTGCTAACTTATATAGGAAACGATTTTTATAGGTGCAAGAGAGAGGGGAATTTTTTTTGAGTTTTTTTATAAATTTATACGAATCGGGATATGGTAAAAAGAAAGAGCATTGAGTCCCCGCAGGGCCAATGCTCTTGTATTTAACTATATTTGTTTCTTACTTCGACTCCAGCATAGGTTGGTTTACTGGAAATCTTGCCGTTATCGCCCAAAAAAATGATATATACCGCTTCTAGCTGGTATCCATGGCGATGGGCATTTTTGTCGTGGCTCGTGTCGCAAAGGGCACGGGCGTAACAAGTCTGACAAGAGTTATTACGGCCACGACACACGATGCCGAATCCAATTTCAAAAATACTCAAACCGTGCGTTGCTGCATAGTGTTGAATTTTTTGTTTTTGGCGGGATCGTTCGTCATCGGAAATTTTTGGTCTTTCCATGGCTTTGGGTTTTGAGATTTTTTTATCCGAAAAATGCGAAAAGGTGTCTCAAGCCTTTTTTTATTTATATATTAATAATTTTTGTCAAATATGTTTTAGCATAAGCGACTCGTTTTGGCAAGAATTTTATTAAAGTTATTTAGAAAAATATTACCGGCTTGTTGAAGGTGGCAGAAAACCTTCAATCAAGCCGGTGAGATATATATGGAAGAGAGAAAAAAATTCTCAAATTAACAAGCATCGATCAGCGAAATCTTATAAAAAGATTTAGGCCTCGATGGTTGTAAAAGTGCCGCCCGAAAAATTGGATAAAGGACCTAGTAAAGACAACTTTAAGGACAGCACTTTGTATTTATAATTTCATAATAGGACTTTCATAGCGCCCTATAGAACATCTTTTTTTTAGAATTGTCAATATATTTATTTTTCTTCGCCTTCAGCGATGATTCCTTTAATCAACAAAAAGCGAGGTGTGCGACCGTTAAAGGCATTTATTTTTTTTGCTAAAGCAATTGTTTCTTCATCCATAATTTCAACAAAAGCCGGCTTATTCTTTTTATCTGATGCAGCCTTAGAAGTTTCGGCCTCCTGTTCCTTATCTTTATCAATTTTGATTTCGGCAGGTGCTTGCATTATTTTAGATAAGATGTCTTGAGTTTCTTTAGAACGGCGATTGGTAAAAACAACATTTTGTTTATTGGTCGGCAACATCGCCAAAACTTTTTCCAGATTCTCAAGTTGTTTATTCTTCTTAATAAGGTTAATGTCGTCAACTACCAAAATGTCAACCTGGCTTAAATCAACTTTGGAACCATCGGCTACTTCCAACAACAAATCCGGAGCACCGATAATAACATTAGCCTCGTCAGCAGACATATCATCGCCTTCTTTGATGGCGGCACCATTTATTTCGTGATATTTGTTAAAAATCGCGAGACAATCCGAAGTTTTAACAGCCATTTGCGAGTTGGCAGTTATAATCAATATATTTTTGGCTTTTTTAGCATTGATAATGTCTAACAATGGCAAAACATAAGACATTGTTTTGCCGCAACGGGCCGGAGCAATGGTAAAAATATCACGACCGGAAAGAATCGCCGGTATTACATCAGCTTGAACCGTTGTCGGAGTGGTAATACCATATTCATCAATAGCTTGAACTGTTTGTTCACTTAAACCTAACTCTCTGAAATTCATATTATTTTCCTTTTTTTATTAAACTCTGCCGTAAATATCCTCAAAACGCTCTATATCATCTTCATCAAGAAAATCACCGGTTTGAACCTCAATAAAGGTTAAATTGTGTGACGAATCGTTTTGAATGCGATGTTTGGTTTCAACCGGAATATAAACAGCGTCATCTTTTTTTACATTTATTTTTTTATCACCCAAGGTTACGATACCTTCCCCCTCGACTATAATCCAGTGCTCTGCTCGATGATGGTGTAATTGCAATGATAATTGAGCATGGGGGTTAACGCAAATTTTTTTGGCACAGTAACCGGCCGAAGTTTCCAAAACTTCCCAAGTTCCCCAAGGACGTTTATCCGATGATCCTTTTTGATATGTTGTAGTCATTTTTATTCCTTGATAAATTTTGTTTTTCACTTGATGTATATGAATATAGATAATATAAGTAAAAACGCAAGGCAAAAAAAAGCAAATGGTAAAAAAGCATGAATTCGCCCATGATCAATAAAGCTGCCCAAATGGCTGATCTGTTGAAAAAGATAGTCAACAGCAAGCTTACCGTGTCTAAAAAAATGGACAAGGCTATGAAGATGATTGCCGAAAAAATGGAAGTTGACGGAGCAGCGTGTTATTTAGCTATTGATGATAATTATATTGAAATGTTTGCCTCGTACGGTTTCAGCAACAAACTTAACAATAATATTGCCTTAAAGGTTGGCGAAGGTATCATCGGGAGAATTGCTCAATCAAAAAGAACTTTCAGCACAGATAATATGTGGGAAGATCCCGATTTTCTTCATAGAGAAGGTGTTGAAGAAGAACAATACAAGGGGTTTTTGGGAGTGCCGATGATTCATTGGGGAATCGCTATCGGCGTGCTATGTTTATACAGACGCAATACTCAGGATTTCAGACGTTCTGAAATCGGAGTAATGGAAACCTTGGCAATGCCTTTTGCAGAATGGACTGCTTCGGATGAAATACGTAATTACAAAAATGAATTTATTAAAAAACGCGGTTTGAATACCAGAGATAAATTCAAGGGAATATCTTTGAACCGCGGTTACGGAATCGGAGCAGCAGTAGTACACAGACGGCGGCAGGCAGTTACTAATATTTTTGCAAAAGATAAAGATGCAGAAATGAAGCGACTTCTTGATGCTCATGAGCAAATGAATAAAGATTTGGATGAGAAATTCAATACCGCTAAGTTAGGATTTGGTGAGCATGCCGAAATTTTGGATGCTTATCGTATGTTTGCAAAAGATAAGGGGTGGTTGAAAAGAATGACCAACCATATCGAAGGCGGATTAACTGTTGAAGCTGCGGTAGAACGTGCTTATGAGGATATGTGGAATCGCTTGGCAGGGACTCAAGATGTTTATCTGCGGGAAAGGCTGAATGATTTGCGAGATGTTACCGATCGTTTGTTGTCTTATCTGTATGGTGACAAATACGAATCGAAAGTAACCGGAGAACAAGATATTATAGTTATTGCTCAGGCCATGGGGCCGGCAGATTTAATGGATTATGACTATCACAAGATACGTGCATTGATTTTGGAAGATGGAACCCCAACCATGCATGTAGCGATAGTTGCTAAAGCTTTGGGCATTCCGGTAGTAGCAAAGATAAAAGGTATTTACAACGAAGTTCGCAACGGCGAAGTGTTGGCTGTTGACGGAGAAAATGCGATTGTTTATTTGTCACCGGATGGCAAAATTTTAGAGAAAATACGGCAGAAGATAGTTCAGCGCGAACAAGAATTAAAACAAATGGGCGCTTTAAGGCGTTTGGCCTCAAAGACTTTGGACGGACAAAAGGTTAATATATTTATAAATGTCGGTTTAGATTTTGATTTGGATTATATTGAAAGCACCAATTGTCGCGGTGTGGGGTTATATCGAACCGAAATTCCATTTATGTCTGCCAATAAAATGCCTGATGTTGAAGAACAGTTATCTTTTTATAAAAAATTAATGGATAAGGCCGGGAATCGAAAAGTGGTTTTTCGCAGTCTGGATGTCGGATCGGACAAGCTTTTGCCTTATTGGGGATTTTCCGAAGAAGAAAATCCGGCCATAGGTTGGCGGTCCATTCGCATTACTTTGGATAGACGCGCTATATTGCGTAAACAGTTGCGAGCATTTATAAGAGCCACAGAAGGCAAGGAACTTAATGTGATGTTTCCGATGATTGCCAATTTGACTGAGTTTGAAGATGCTAAAGAAACTCTTATGATTGAATTGGATAAAGAAAAAAACAATAACGGGATTGCTCCGAAATCAGTAAAAGTAGGAATGATGTTGGAAGTTCCCTCATTATTGTTCCAATTGGATGAAATTTTGCCGCAGGTGGATTTTGTTTCTATAGGAACAAATGACTTGGCACAATTTGTTTTTGCTTGTGATCGCACCAATAATCGGTTAATAAATCGATATGATGTGCTTTCGGCACCTTTCTTAAGAATATTGAAAGAAATTATTGATAAATGTATGGAATATAAAGTTACTTGCTCAATATGCGGGGAAATGGCCTCGAATCCTATTGAAGCCTTAGCTTTATTAGGTTTAGGGTATCGCAATTTGTCCGTATCGGGTTCGTCATTTTATAAAATTAAAAAGATGGCCAGGTCAGTTAATACAGAACAGCTTGCTGATTATTTGAATACTTTACTAAAAAGAAATCAACGAAGCCTGCGTTCGCAAATTATGACCTATGCTTACGATCATAGTATTGTAATTTTTTAAAAACAGGATATGATGATGTTAAATAAAGTTAAAAAAACAGAGGGGAAACGCAACGTGAAAAAAGCAAAAGTTACCGAAACAGAGCCTAAAATCAAGCCTGTATCGGAAGATAAGGAAAAAATTGAGAAAGCTCCGACTATTACGAAAGTTGGAACTTTGCTGAAAAATATGCGCCAGGAAAAAGGATTAAAAATTATAGATGTGGCTAAGAGATTGTGTATTCGCAAACAGTATCTGGAGGCTATAGAAGACAGTAATTACAGCGAAGTGCCAGCGTTTCCGTATGGGGTGGGTTTTGTGCGTTCCTATGCTGATTTTTTAGGATTAAACAGCAGTAATATCGTTGAGTTATATAAAGAAGAAACAACTATAAAGAAAGAATCGGATATTATTATCGTTGAGCCGCAGAAAAAATCGGCAATGCCTGAGCTGGCTTACGTATTAATTGGTTTGGTTGCAATAGGTTTATTATATGGTGCATGGACAATAATTAATGATAATAATCAATCCTCCGAAGAAATTGTGACAGCAGAAGATGTTACCGAAAATCAAGACAATGAAATCAATGATGTGGTAGTTGTCGAAGAATTGAATATGGCACAAGAAAGTGAAGTTCCAGTTGAGAATAATCCCGCTCCTGAAGATAATCAAGTGACGGTTGTGGAAACTTCTTATACGAATCCGGTAATTGAAAACAAAGTTCCCGAGACGACTACGGTTGTTACCGAAGACATTTCAACAGAAAGCTCTAAGACTGAAGCACCTGTTGTAATACCAAATAAAGGAGTGTTTGTAGAGGTTTTGGGGGAAACCTGGATTGAGGTAAAAAATGAAGAAAAACTTTATTTAAGCAAGGTTTTGCAAGCCGGTGAAAACTATACTTTACCTAATGACAAAGGGTTGATGTTGTCGATAGGTAAAAAAGGAAGTGTTAATGTGTATGTTAACGGAGTTAAGACCGATATCGCCAGAACGGGAAAACAAATGCACATTGACATTGACAGTTATATTAACGGTAATCATTAACATGAAATGTAATATAGGTTGCAGGCGATTGGCAGACCGCCTGCAATTTTTGATATATAAAAACAAAATAGGAAATAAAAGATGGATATAAACGAAAAACTCGCCAATGTGGTAAATCGTTACAATGAACTGGAAGCTCTTATCGCAGAACCGGGAGTTGCTCCTGATAGTTTGGTTAAAATGAATAAGGAATTAGCGAATTTGGCTCCGGTTGTTGAAGCAATCAATGAATACAATCAAATGAAAAAAAGTTTGTCCGAAGCTAAAGAAATTATGGAAGATGCTTCGATGGATCGTGAAATGAAAGAATTGGCTGAAGCAGAATATTATGATTTGAAAGATAGTCTTCCCGCAAAAGAAAAATCTATAAAAATTTTATTGCTGCCTAAAGATGCGGATGATGAAAAAAATGCCATTTTAGAAGTCCGCGCAGGAACCGGTGGTGATGAGGCAGCACTTTTTGCGGCAGATTTGTTTGAAATGTATCAACGTTATGCCGAAACTCAAGGCTGGAAATTTGAGTTCATGGATGCTTCGGAAAATGAATTGGGTGGTTATAAAGAAGCAACGGCTTCAATCTCCGGTAAGGGAGTATTTGCTAAATTGAAATTTGAATCGGGAGCTCATCGCGTGCAACGCGTTCCGGTAACAGAAAGTCAAGGGCGAGTGCATACTTCAGCGGCTACTGTTGCAGTTCTGCCGGAAATTGAAGAAGTTGATATTTATATAAACCCGGCAGATGTTAAAATGGAGGCTTTTCGTTCATCCGGTGCCGGCGGGCAAAAAGTTAATAAGACAAGTTCAGCTGTGCGTTTAACCCATATTCCTTCAGGAATTGTAGTTGAATCGCAAGAGGAGCGTTCTCAATTTAAGAATCGCGATAATGCGATGAGAAAATTGCGTGCAAAGCTTTATAATGCGCAAAAAGAAGCCACCGATTCAGCTTATGCCGAAGCCCGCAAACAACAAGTCGGCAGTGGCGACAGATCTGAGAGAATCCGCACATATAACTTTCCGCAAGGACGTGTTACCGATCACCGTATCAATTTGACCTTGTATAAATTAGATGAGGTTATGCATGGCGGTGCTTTGGGTGAAATAATTGATGCTTTGATTGCCGATGATCAAGCACAAAAGCTGGCTTCTTTGGAATAATTTTTTGCAAAATATCTAATTTTTTCATTGTGATATCAGAGTAAAATGTTTATTATGATTTTGTCTTTGATATGAATTGAGGTCAGGAAGTGGAGCCTAGATATATACCTTTGAGGGTTCATACCGCTTATTCGCTGTCGGAAGGAGCAATGAAAGTTCCGGCATTGGTTAATCGTTTGCGTGATATGAATATTCCCGCCTTTGCAATGACGGATACAGCCAATATGTTTGGAGGTAAGGCTGTATCAAAATTTGCACCGGAAAGCGGCATTAAACCGATTTTAGGTTGCCAATTTTACTTACGTAATCCTGACGCTGATGATTTATTAAAATCAAAAGGTTTAATTATTGAACCAGATAAGATTGTTTTATTAGTCGCAAACGAATCCGGTTATATGAACATAATGCATTTAATGAAATTATCCTATTTGGATAATCCCAACAGTGCAGAAAAGCCTTATATTAAAATAAGCGATTTGGAAAATGCCAACTCGGGATTGATTGCTTTATCAGGCGGGGTTGAAGGTCAAATAGGAAGATTATTATTGGAGAATCGGATTGATGAAGCAAAGGAAACAGCGGCTAAATTAAAATCAATATTCGGCGATCGTTTTTATATGGAAATTGCGCGCCTCGGTTTGGAAAATGAGAAAAAAACCGAAGCACAATTTATTGATTTGGCTTATGAACTTGATATTCCTTTAGTGGCAACAAATGAGGCTTTCTTTTTTAATGAAGATATGTATGAAGCCCATGATGCTTTGGTTTGTATTGCAGCAACCGAAGTTTTAAGCAATGAAAATCGGAAACGTTTTTCAATTAACAACAGGTTGCGCTCGGAAGATGAAATGGTAAAGCTGTTTGAAGACTTGCCCGAAGCATTACAAAATACTGTTGTTATAGCTAAAAGGTGCAACTATCTTTCTAAAAAAGTTCAGCCGCTATTACCTATTTTTATTTGTCCCGACGGCATGACGCAAGATGAATATATTACCAAGCGCGCTTATGAAGGTCTGAAAGGGCGTATGGAAAAACATGTTTATTTTGCGGAAATGAGTGAAGAACAAAAGAAAGAAATTGATGAGAAGTATTATGCTCGCTTGGAATATGAGCTGAGCGTAATAAAGAAAATGGGATTTCCCGGATATTTTCTGATCGTTTCCGACTTTATAACCTGGTCAAAGAATAACGGAGTGCCGGTAGGACCGGGACGTGGTTCCGGTGCAGGTTCAATTGTGGCGTGGTCATTGCATATTACCGAGCTTGATCCGATTAAACTGGATTTGCTGTTTGAACGTTTCTTGAATCCGGAACGTGTTAATATGCCGGATTTCGACGTCGATTTCTGCCAGGAAAACCGCTATAAAACCATTGAATATGTGCAAAATAAATACGGCGCGGATAAAGTTGCACAAATTATTACCTACGGCAAATTACAATCAAAAGCAGTTATTCGCGATGTGGCCAGAGTTATGGGTTTGCCTTACAGTCAAGCTGATAGAATATCCAAAATGATTCCGCCGCCGGTTGAAGGAAAACAACCTACGTTGGCAATGGCTTTGGAAATGGTTCCGGAATTGGAACAAATGAGAGTTGAAGATCCCCAAGTAAATAAATTGTTTGATATTGCAATGAAATTGGAAGGGTTGTATCGCAACTCGGGTATGCATGCAGCCGGAGTGGTTATCGGAGACAGACCTTTGGAACAATTGGTTCCTTTATATAAGGATCCGCGTGCTGATATGCCGGTAACGCAATATGATATGAAATTTGTTGAAGAAACCGGTTTAATTAAGTTTGACTTTTTAGGATTGAAAACACTTACGGTAATAAAAAAAGCGGTTGATTGGATAAAAATCAGCCAAGGTATTGATTTGAATATGGATGAATTACCTTTGGATGATAAAAAAACTTATGAAATGTTGCAAAGAGGAGATACGGCGGCGGTATTCCAATTTGAATCTCCGGGGATGAAGGAAGTTCATAAGCAAATAAAGCCCGATCGATTTGAAGATTTAATCGCTATCGTGTCACTGTATCGTCCGGGACCGATGAGTAATATTCCGACTTATATTAAACGTAAGCACGGAGAAGAAGAAATAACTTACCTGCATCCTGATTTGGCACCGATCTTAGATGAAACTTACGGAATTATGGTTTATCAAGAGCAGGTTATGAAAATTGCTCAGGTTTTAGGCGGATATACCTTGGGCGGTGCCGATAAATTGCGTAAAGTTATGGGAAAAAAGCTACGTGATGAAATACCGAAACAAAGGGCAATGTTTACCGAAGGGGCAAAGAAAAAAGGAATTGATGAAAATATTGCCACACAGATTTTTGATCAAATGGAAAAATTTGCATCCTACGGGTTTAACAAATCGCACGCTGCGGCTTATTCCTTAATATCTTACCAGACAGCTTATCTGAAAGCTCATTATCCGGTAGAATTTATGTGCGCGATTATGTCGTTAGATATGACTAATGCCGATAAATTGCTGTCTTATAAAGAAGAATGTATTAAGATGGGATTTAAGGTATTGCCTCCGGATATTAATTGTTCTTTGGCTGAATTTGCCGTAGAAAACGGAAATATTCGCTATGCTTTGGCGGCAATAAAATCAGTCGGTGCGGCCAATATGGACGCAATTGTTAATGAGCGCAAAAAAAATGGAAAATTTAAGGATTTGTCTGATTTTATCAACCGAGTTGATGCCAAACAAATTAATCGTAGGCAAATAGAACAGTTAATTAAATCGGGTGCTTTTGATTGTCTGGAAAAATCACGCGGAAAAATGATGGCAAATTTAGATTTGATTATATCAAATATAGTTTCAACAACCGATATGAAAAACAGTTCGCAAACATCGCTTTTCGGTATTGAAGAGTTGAGTTCAAAAATAAATTTGATAGAAAAACCTGATTGGCCAGAGCTGGAAAAATTACAACAAGAAGCCGATGCCATAGGATTTTATTTATCGGCTCATCCTTTAGACAGTTATCGTGCTGGGATGGAACGTTTGGGAGTAAAAAAATATTCTGATGTGGCACAAGGTCTCAAAATAGGTGATAATTTGCATTGTAAATTTGCCGGATGTGTTACCAATTTTCAAAAAAGAGTGTCAAAGAACGGCAATAAATTTGCATTTTTAGGTTTGTCCGACGGAATATCTAATTTTGAGGGAGTTCTGTTTGCTGAAGCGTTAGGTAAATATGAGAACATTATCACATCCGGACAACCTCTGTTAGTTAGTGCAACTTTGAGCAAAAAAGACGACAACGACAGCTCTCGAATATTAATTAATACGGTGGAATTATTGGACAGCGCCATAGCTTCGGTAGCTGACGGATTGGCTATATATATCAATGATTTGAGCACAGTAAGCGGTTTGAGGCAGATTTTGCAAAAAGATCAAAACGGAAAAAATAAAATTTATATTGTTCCGATGGATAAAAATTGGGATATAAGAATTATACTAAAGGGAGGGTATGCTCTGCATGGCGACATAATGACGCAAATAAGAAGTTTACCCGGGGTAGCTAAAATAGAGGAATTATAATATGGTTACAAAAAAAGATAATGATAAAAAAAAATTACCGATAATAAAGTTATTGGTAGGAGATTTTGATTTGTTATTTATGTCAAGCATTTATGCTTGGGTAGTGGTTGCCTTGTTTGCTTTAGCAGAAACACTGCTGTTGGCATTGAGCGGAAATTTGTTATTTTGTGCCAACGGTTTCTATCGTGCTCACAGTTTTTGCAATAATAACTTGATTGTTTTTGTAGTGATACGTTTGGTAATTATATTTATCGAGTGTATATTTGTGCGAAATTGGGTTGATATTGCGTTAAATAAAAAGCAAATCATTTGGAAAAAGATATTTATCCCCGAAAAAAGAGATTTGAAAGTGTTAGGCGTATTTTTCGGTTACGTATTAACTTTATTGGCGGCCGGTTTATCTTTTTATTTATTATATATAAGAATTCCCAATCCGGATTGGCGAATTGAGGTTGCTTATTTTACAATGGTGGCTTGGGGATTTTTATTGCCGATTGCGGCATTGCGGTTGGCGGGATATTTAGCGGCGGCAGCAATGGGGGAAAGTTTACCTAAATTATCGGAAATGTGGCATAAAACCTCCGGTAATTTTGCTAAAATATTAGGCGGAACATCTTTGTTAATATTGATAATACTGTTTATTTGGATACAGGTATCAAGATTTATTTGGCAAGCCGGTGAAATTGTTTCCTATTTACAAGTTTTAACAATTGAGTATATAATCAGTTTTGTTAAGTTGACTTGTCTCGCTTTGGTGGTAAATTTTTGTTATATTCAGTATAAACTTTTATTCGGGAGTGATGATAATGAATGAAAAAATTAAAATGCCTTTTTGGGAAACTTTAAGAAGAACATTTGCTTATGTATGGAATGACAGAAAAATGCTGTTGGCAATATTGCCGATTTTGATAGCATTTATTATATTAAAGTTTGTTCTGCAACAAACCTCGTCATGCAATCCGGCTTTAGAAAATTGTAACAACTGGCAAGAGCTGACTCTGTCAATTGCGTTGATTGTTATGAATATTGCAATCATAATCAATTATTGTCGCAAGATTATTTTGAAAGATGATCCTAATTTTACCGGCAAAAGATTTTGGAAAGGGGCAGTATTTTATTTTATTGCAACAATGGTTTACTTTTTTCTTATATTATTACCATTGGTTGTATTAATACCTTTAACAATGCTGATTGGAACTTCGGCTTCGGCCGGTTCAATAGGTTGGGGTTTATTGTCGCTTTATGTGATTATATTTGCCGAATTTGTTTTGGCGGCTCCATTATTGTTATGGTTTCCGAGTATTGCGGTGGAAGATTACAAAATGTTGAGCATCAAAAAACTGTTCAGATTAGTCAAAGGCAATCATAATAAGTTGTTTTGGGGAATGTTTGTTACCAATATTCCGTTGTTTGTGCTTTTAGTCGTTATAATATTGGCTGCCGGAGCATTTTTCGGAGCAGATAATTTACGCAACAGCAATTCATTATGGTTGTTGGGTATGGTGGTGCAGGCGCTTAATACTTGCTTGAAAGGCTCATATTATGCTCATACTTATCAATTTTTCAAATTTGTTGAGAAAAAAGAAAAAGCCTAGCAATTATATGATATCATAGAAATAAAGAAAAAGGGCATCTGTGAGACTTGCCCTTTTTCTTTTTTTCACCCCAAAACGACTCGGAGTTTTTTATGGTATTATTATACCGTTTTTCTTTTGGCAAAAAATCCGTAAAAATAGTATAACTCATTGATTTTGCTAAAATATATAACTATTGAATCGGCTTAAAAAATGTGGTATACTATAAGAGTAATTAAAAATTATGAATATATTATAAAATAGCTGTTGTTAATAACTCATAAAGAGCCTTACTATTATAAAAAGGATTTAGGCAACCCCTAAGCTGACAGGGGTTATGAGTTAGAATCATCTTTTATCATGCAGGTTATCAGCGACCTGAACAACATGATAAAGGATCTTGAAAGAGGAAGTTTATCGACAGATGAAATTGTGAAATGGTAAATTGAAATTCGGGCAATAGTTGCTAAAAAATAGCCCCATGACCGAAGAACAGTAAGTCATGATTTCAATCCCTGCCGGAGTAACAATTATCAAATGTCGAAGCAAAAAATGAAATCTTTCAAGCGCCAAAACAAAAAAGTTATGGCAACAAAAACTAGCAACAGCAACATCACTTTCGTCAACCTTACCCCGCATGCCATCTGTCTTAATGACGGGCGTGTTTTCGAGCCTAGTGGCTCGATCGCGCGGGTGGCTCAGGAAATATCCGAGCCCGATGAGAATGGCATCGCCGTTCAAAATTTTGGACCGGTAACGGGACTTCCCGCCCCCCCAAGACGGTGTCATGTACATCGTCTCGGCTATGGTGCTCCCACGGGCGCAGGCGGAGGGACGGACCGATGTGGTGGCTCCAGCCACCGGTCATCGGGACTGCGTTCGCGATGAAGCTGGGCGCATCGTCTCCGTGCCGGGCTTCCTGCGGTAGCGGTAGTTGATGAAGATTTTGAGGCGACCGAAAGGCCGCCTCTGTTTTTTTTAACCCAATTTTTGTTTGAGCAACTGATTAACCACCGCCGGATTGGCTTTGCCGGAAGAGGCTTTCATCACCTGACCGACAAACCAGCCCATCAGGTTGACCTTGCCGGCTTTATAAGCGGCAACATTATCGGGGCTGTTTGCCAATACTTCATCAACTATTTTTTCAATTGCCGAAGTATCGGTTACTTGTTTTAAGCCTTTTTCTTCGACAATTTTCTCCGGTGCGTCGCCGGTTTGCGCCATAAGAGCAAACACATCTTTGGCGGTTTTGCCGTTGATGACATTTTGGCTGACCAATTCCACTAAAGCACCCAAATTTTGCGCTGAAATCGGTGACTCGCTTAAGCTCAATTTTTTCTCGTTCAACATAGCGAAGAAATCGCCCATCAGCCAGTTAGCCACTTTTTTGGCATCATGCCCTTGGGCAGCCGTTTCAAAAAAGGCGGCAGTTTCTTTATCTTCGCAAATAACTTCGGCATCATAAGGAGTTAAGCCTAACTTCTCGACAAAGCGTTTTTTCTTTTCATCAGGCAATTCGGGCATTTCTGATTTTACTTTGTTGATATATTCGTCACTCAAATCTAAAGGTAACAAATCCGGCTCGGGAAAGTAACGATAATCATCAGCAAATTCTTTTTTGCGTAAAAATTCCGTTACACCCCTAACAGCATCAAACTTACGGGTTTGCTGTTCCATAATCTCGCCATTATCATAAAGATCTAACTGACGTTTGGCTTCGTATTCAATCGCCTGCATGGCAAATTTGACCGAGTTGACGTTTTTCATTTCGGCGCGAGGGCGTAAATCAGTTTCGCCGACCTTGCGGATTGAAACACTGGCATCACAACGCATGGAGCCCTCGTCCATATTGCCATCACAAGTTCCTAAATAACGGACAATTGAACGCAGTTTTTTCAAAAAAGCTCCGGCTTCTTCCGGCGAGCGAAAGTCCGGTTTGGTAACAATTTCCATCAGCCCGACACCGCAACGATTAAAATCAATAAAAGTTTTGGTCGGGGAAATATCATGGATTGATTTGGCGGCATCTTGCTCGATATGGATACGCTCAATACCGATTTCTTTTTTGCTGCCGTCTTCCAAAGTTATTTCAACCTTGCCCTCGCCTACCAAAGGAAATTTGTCTTGAGTAATTTGATAACCTTGCGGCAAATCGGCATAAAAATAATTCTTGCGGGCAAAAGCCGAGTGTTTGTTAATATGGCAATTTAAGGCCAATCCGGTTTTAACCGCCTGATGAACACACTCTTCATTTAAGGTGGGCAACATTCCCGGCATGCCGGCATCAACAAACGATACATTTTCGTTAACTTCCGAACCGTAATGGGTGGAGGCACCGGAATAAATTTTGGACTTGGAAATAATTTGGCAGTGAATCTCCAAACCGCAGACAATTTCCCAATCGGCATCTTTGCCTTTTAAAATCATCGCTGTCATCTTATTTATCTCCTCTAAATCCGACCTGTTTTTCCAAAGCCGAAGCGGCTTCAAATACTCTCCCCTCATCAAAGGGTTGCCCGATTATCTGCATACCCAAGGGCAAACCTTGCGAGTTTAAGCCGATAGGCAAACTCATTGCCGGCAAGCCCGCTAAAGATATCGCCACCGTAAACAAATCATTGAGCCACATATTAATTGGATTCTCATGCATAGTCTTATCACCAATCGGAAAAGCTGCCCCGGTTGTTGTCGGGGTTAAAATAACATCACATTTTTGGAAAGCCTCAATAAAATCATTACGAATCAAGCGGCGAACTTTTTGCGCTTTTACAAAATAAGCATCATAATAGCCGGCGGATAAAACATAAGTTCCCATCATTATACGACGTTTTACTTCTGCTCCAAATCCTGCAGTGCGTGAGTTGATATACATTTCATCAAGTGTATCACCATCAACTCTGACACCATAACGCAAACCATCATAGCGTGCTAAATTACTTGAAGTTTCCGCCGGCATAATAATGTAATAAGTAGCCAGAGCATATTTGGAATGAGGCAGTGAAATATCAACAATTTCCGCACCTCTTTCTTTTAACATTGCCGCGGCTTTATCCCAATATTTTGCAACTTCTTCATTCAAACCGTCGCTTCTGTATTCTTGTGGGATTCCGATTTTCATTCCCTTAACATTACCGCTCAAAAATTTGGTAAAATCCGGAACTTCTTTATTTTCCGAAGTGGAATCTTTGGCATCATAACCCGCCATATTTTTGAGCATAATTGCGCAATCTTCAACCGTCTTGGCAATCGGGCCTGCTTGGTCCAATGACGAGGCAAAAGCAATTATACCATAACGCGAACAACGACCGTAAGTAGGCTTTATTCCGACCACACCGCAAAGCGAAGCCGGTTGGCGAATAGAGCCTCCGGTATCAGTTCCGGTTGCCGCCATACACATATCCGCCGCCACTGCCGCCGCCGAGCCGCCGGAAGACCCGCCGGGAGTTAACGGCACATCTTTACTCCAAGGATTTATCGTCGGACCAAAACAAGATGTTTCCGTGCTGCTGCCCATAGCAAACTCATCTAAATTAAGCTTGCCTAAAAATACCGCTCCGGCATCAAGCAACTTTTGCGTAACCGTGGACTCATAAGGCGGAACGAAGTTCTTTATAATATTTGAGCAAGCGGTTGTGGTAATACCTTTGGTGCAAAACAAATCCTTGATTCCCAAAGGAATACCGGTTAAATCTTTAGTCTCGCCTTTATTGATTGCTTCTTGTGCTGTTTCAGCTTGTTTCAAAGCATTATCCGGAGTTTCGCAAACATAAGCATTTAAATTGCGCTTGACCTCCATATTATCAATAAATGCTTGGGTAAGCTCTTTAGCCGAAAATTCTTTTTTATCTAATCCGGCACGCGCCTGAGAAATAGTTAATTTGGTTAAATCAGTCATAATATATCCCCTTATTCAACAACCTTGGGAACGGCAAAATAGCCGTATTCTTTCATTGGCGCATTGGCTAAAATTTCGGCGGACTTATTGCCGTCGGTAACTTCGTCTTTGCGCATGATTATATTGTTTTGATTAACCGACACAAGCGGTTCTACTCCGTCGGTATTAACTTCTTTGAGCTGATCAACCCAACGTAAAATTCCGGTAAATTCTTCCTTGGTGCTTTCTATTTTATCATCTGCTACTTTCAAACGCGATAAAAAAGCAATTTTAGTTACGGTTTGACTATCCATTATTCTATTCCTTCCTTTAATACTTCGGCATTTTGGGCGACATTTTTCATTTTTATCATACCTTGAGCATGATAACCACAATCGACATGAATAATTTCGGCAGTTATTGATTTACCGCAATCTGACAACAAACCTAAGGCGGCTTGTCCAACTTCCTCAGGAGTTACATTGCGTTCTAAAGCCGAATTTAACTCATTCCAATGCAACATTTTTCTAAAATCACCGATGCCGGAAGCGGCTAATGTCTTGATAGGTCCGGCAGAAATGGCATTTACTCTGATACCTTGTTCACCCAAATCAAAAGCGGCATAACGAACAGCGGCTTCCAGGGCAGCTTTGGCAATACCCATAACATTATAATTGGGGAGATATTTTTCCGAACCCATATAAGTCAGAGTGAGAATTGCACCACCGTCTTTCATCAACGGCGAGGCTAATTTGCAAGCCTCTAAAAATGAAAAACAGGAAATATCCATAGTCATGGCAAAATTATCTCTGGTGGTATCAATAGTGCGACCGCGTAGTTGATTTTTATCAGAAAAAGCGATGGCATGAACCAAAAAATCCAATTTACCCCATTTTTGAGCAATCTCGGTAAAGCATTTTTCCATACTATCAGATGATGTAACATCACATTGCAAAAGCAAGGGCTCCTTATCCAACTGCAAACCTAAAGGCTTTACCCTTTTTTCCATTACCTCATTTTGATAAGAAATTGCCAGCTGCGCACCTTGAGCATTTAAGGCCTGGGCAATACCCCAAGCAATAGACTTATCGTTAGCCAGCCCCATTATCAGGCCGCGTTTGCCTTCCATTAACCGATTACTCATATTTTTCTCCATATTTTACAATACACAAACTAAATTTTGTTTGCTTGCAATATAACATATTTTTTTATAGACTTCCGTTTGAAAAGTAAACTGTTTTTTTATGTTAGGACACAAATATGACCTGTAATTGGAGCACATTTGCAAAAAAAATGAATACTTTTAAGAGTTTTCTATCATTTTTACGTTCAAGAATTCAAACAGATAATATACTGCGCGTCGCCTCGTCTTTGAGTTATACTTCGTTGATTGCTTTGGTTCCTTTTATTGCCATAGGTTTGGCAATATTCTCGGCTTTTCCGGTATTTAACGATATGCGCGAGCAGTTGCAGGAAACTTTGGTGCATAATCTGGTTCCGTCAATCGGACATGAGGTATCGGTTTATATCAATGATTTTATATCGGCAACGGCAAAGTTAACGGCGGTAGGCGTAATCGGTATAGCCATTACGGCGGTGCTGTTGTTGTCTACGATTGAAAATTCGTTCAATTATATTTTTAAAGTCTATAAACCGCGTAGTATTAAAACCAAAATAACGCTTTATTGGACGGTAATAACTTTGGGACCTTTATTATATGGTGCCGGGTTTTCGTTGCGAGGATATTTTTTCGCTTTACAGAAATTTATGCCCGAGGAGTTGGGTGTCAGTCGCATATTGAGCATTTTGCCGACATTGTTTACTTTGCTGGCTTTGATGATGATGTATATTTTGGTTCCTAATAAAAAAGTGCGCTTTTGGAATGCTTTTTGGGGCGGTTTTTGCGCATTGATAGGTTTTTATGTAATGCGCAAATTTTTCGGAACTTTTATTGCTTCATCAGTAGCTTATACAACACTTTACGGTGCCTTGGCAGCAATTCCTTTGTTGTTGGTTTGGTTGTATCTGAATTGGGCAGTAGTAATTTTCGGAGCGTCGATTACAGCGGCTTTAGATGAGTATTTTGAAGAAAAAAACAGCGTAAAATCAAACTCTAACCGAGAAAACGACAAAAGAGTAAAAAAAGTTCTTGCAAAAAGAACATAAATAGAACATTATAAATATCAGCGAATCGTTTTATAACCACTAACGGAGTTTTAATATGGATAAAGATAAAGCACTTGATGCGGCTTTGAGCCAGATTGAAAAAGCTTTTGGCAAAGGGTCGATTATGAGGATGGGGCAGGATAATGCCCACGTAGATATTGAGGCTGTGCAAACCGGATCATTGGGTTTGGATATGGCTTTGGGAATCGGCGGCTTGCCTAAAGGACGTATTGTTGAAATTTATGGTCCTGAAAGTTCGGGTAAAACTACTTTAGCTTTGAGTGTGATAGCTCAGAGCCAGAAAAACGGTGGAACTTGCGCTTTTATTGATGCCGAACATGCTTTGGATCCGTCTTATGCCAAAAAAATCGGCGTTGATTTGGATAATTTGTTAATCTCACAGCCCGATGCCGGCGAACAGGCTTTGGAAATTACCGATACTTTGGTGCGCTCGGGAGCAATAGATGTATTGGTAGTTGACTCGGTTGCGGCACTTGTGCCTAAGGCAGAATTGGAAGGAGAGATGGGCGACTCCCACATGGGGTTGCAAGCTCGTTTGATGAGTCAGGCTTTGCGCAAACTTACATCGACAATTGCTCGTTCCAATACTTTGGTGATTTTTATTAACCAAATTCGTATGAAAATCGGTGTAATGTTTGGTAACCCCGAAACCACTACCGGCGGTAATGCCCTCAAGTTTTATGCTTCGGTGCGTATGGATATTCGCTCAATCGGCAAAATTAAAGACAAAGAAGATATTATCGGCACCCAGACCAGAGTAAAGGTTGTTAAAAACAAAGTTGCTCCTCCGTTTAAGGTTGTTGATTTTGATATTATGTATGGCGAAGGAATTTCCAAGACCGGAGAGATTGTTGATTTGGGAGTTAAAGCCGACATTATCGAAAAATCCGGTGCATGGTTCTCATATAACGGTGATAAAATAGGACAAGGACGTGAAAATGCCAAGACGTTTTTGCGTGAACATCCCGATATTATGGCAGAAATTGAAAATAAAATCCGTGCCGATGCCGGACATTTGAGCGCCGAGATGATCGGTGGAGATAGCGAACCTTCTGTTGATGAAGATTAGTTATCAATAGAATATAGAAAAAATCCCTCAGGTAAATTGCTTGAGGGATTTTTTATGTTATTTTTTGATTTACCAAACTCGCTGGAAAATATCTTTGCGATTAGTTACTTAAACATGTGATTAATAGTAAGTCCAAGTAATGGTATTGGTTTCATTATCACATCCCGTAGACCCTAAAGCCATAGGTAAATTGCTAGGGGTTACAGCGTTTCCGCTATTAACCTTTATGCTAACTAAACCATCGGCACCCCAATCCGATGAAGCCAACGAACGGCAAGCTTCTTTACCAAGTGCCTCCATTTTAATGTAAAAATATGTATCGCTTGCACCTGTAGAAGCAACTGTTACAGCGCCTCCGAAAGTTCCGTTCAATGTTCTGCTAGAACCAGTTCCCGTAACCATTTCATTTGGAGCTAAATTGTATTCAGCCGCTGTTGCCGAAGTTAAACCGTCGTAGCTAGGACTTGTGGCATAAGCCGTGCGGATATTCATCAATAACATGGTAATTTGGTCTTGAGCTTTGGTCAATTTATATTTTGCCATCGCTTTGGAATAGCCGGAAATACCACCGACCGATAAAACACCGATAATTGCCAGAACACCCAACATCTCGATCATTGAACGTCCGGATTGATTATTTTTACTTAATCTTGTCATAGCCTTTCTCCTTTAGGTTACAGGTTGTTTCTATGATTTCATCTTATCATATAAAAACACCTAAAACAACCCTAGCTTTAGTCATATTACTTTGGTTATAATACAAAACACTTAAATTTTAGTTAATAATCAGCTGACCAACGCACTAAATGTCGCTTCGGATACCAACTTATCATCAACAAATGCTTTAGCTTCAAAAACATAAACTTTACCATGTGATTTAATTTTTTTAGCGTGCATTTTTAACTGACAATCAGGAACTACCATTTGCCTAAATTTAACTTTGTCAATTGACATAAAAAACACTTGCGTGGGGCGATCAGGGCTATCCTGTAAAGATTCATTAACAACACAACCGGCTGTTTGAGCCATTGCTTCAATTTGCAAAACTCCGGGCATTATAGGATTATTCGGAAAATGTCCGCGAAAAAAATCCATATTTTTGGTGATATTTTTATAGCCTATGCCTTCTTCGCCACTTTTAATAATTTCAATTCTATCAACCCATAAAAACGGAGCGCGATGAGGTAAGAGACGCAATATGTCGTCGCAATTATATACTTTCATAATCATTCTCTATTTTTTAAGCAGTTTCTGGATATAGGCAGCTTGTTTCATAAAGTCACGAGCTCCTATTGCCGGAGTTCCCATCACGGTAGTACCGGCCTCAATATTTTTCATAACTCCGGATTGAGCTCCGATTTGCGCCATATCGCCAATTTCAAGATGATCAGCAAAACCTGCTTGCCCACCGGCAACCACATAATTGCCAAAAGAGCAACTGCCTGCGACACCTACTTGCGCCACCAAAATACATCCTTTTCCCAATTTATCATTATGGGCAACTTGCACTAAGTTATCTATTCGGCAACCATCGCCAATAACAGTATCATCCAAAGCCCCTCTATCAACGCAACTATTGGCTCCTATTTCGACATCATTACCGATAATTACTCGCCCTAACTGAGGGATACGATTGTGCCGACCATTAACAGTTTGAAAACCGAAACCATCCCAACCTATGCGCGCTCCGCCATAAATATAAACATTATTGCCGATTATGGCATGCATAACATTGGCATTAGCTCCGATCCGACAAGAATTACCCAAGACGCAATTATCTCCGATAGTGCAATTTGGTTCTAAAAAACAATTATCACCTATTTGCACATTCTCACCAACTACGGCATTGGCTCCGATATAACAATTTTTACCTATTTGAGCGGTTGCTGCAACCACCGCAGAAGCATGAATACCCGGTTTGGGCAAAATCTCTTCATACATAAAACGATTGAGTTTTACAAAAGCATCATGAGGATTTTCGCAAGTAAGTACTATTACTCCCTGAGGAATCAGCTCAACAAAAGCCGGAGATGTAACGCAAGCAGTCGTTTTTATTAATGCGGCTTTTTCTTTCTTTTTACGGTCAAAAAAGAAACAAATCTCTCCTTCTTGTCCGGAAAATATACTGGCAATGTCATTTATCATAACATCAGCCTTACTGCCATCTACCAACTCCGCCTCGCAAACTGAAGCAATTTTTGCCAAAGAAAGCGGGCCGTTATTTTTATAAAAACGACTGTCTATCATAAATGCGCTCCAAAATTACAAACGTGTACCAAAATTCAAACGGAATACCTCTGTCTCATCATACTTTTCTTTGACAACAGGGAAACCGAAGTCAATATCGATTTGGCCCATGGGTGATAACCATTGGAATCCGAAACCGACCGCTACACGAGGTTTGTCAGAATAGTAAACATCGTCAGTATTGATGCCATCAGGTTTACCTAATGCTCCGACATCAGTAAATACGTGACCGGTTATACCAACTTCATCCAAACCGATCGGGAAGCTTAACTCTGCTCCGGTATATACCATCCAATTACCGCCAAGAGCGTCTTTAGTATATTTATCTCGAGCGCCTATACCACCGACGTCAAAACCGCGCATAGTGTTACCTCCTAAGAAATAACGATTGGCCAAACGAACCGGTTTTTCGGAATAACCATCAATATATCCGGCATTAGCGAAGAATTTGAAAGTATAATAATCCATCATGGTGTAATACCAATAGGCCTTACCATCAAATTTGTAATACTTTTCATCTCCTCCCAATCCGGCAACATCAGTTCCGGCCATCAAGAAATAACCGTTACGGGTAAAGTTGGCTGAATCACGCTTATCATAAATGAAACTGGTGCCGACAGATGAACCGGTATATTCGCCTTCTTCGGCTTTAATATATTTAGAAGCATATTTGCCAACTGATGTAATTTCATCTTTTTTCAAAGTATAACGCAACTGCTGAGAAAGATCATCAGTATAATTCCATCCGGTGCGCAAACGTCCGCCGGTAGTGCGGCTATCATAAGAGCTTTCATCTTGATAATCTTGACGTGAATGGAATAAATCAAAACCTGCACGCAAGCGACGATCTAAAAAGTAAGGTTCGGTAAAGCTGAAGTCAAAATCTTGCGATTTTTGTGAAACAGCAACATCTACACCGATTTGCTGACCTGCGCCGCGGAAGTTGTTTTCGGTAACACCGGCACGAGCCAAAGCGCCGTTAACCGTTGAAAAACCTATACCTACATTAAAATATCCGGTTGATTTTTCTTTAACGTCAATATCCAAATCAGCACGATTGCCGTCTTTGGCAGAAGTGCTGACATCAACCTTTTCGAAATAATCCAAATTCTCTAAATTGCGACGAGAATCCTTAATTTTGGAAGCATTAAAAGCATCACCCTCATTTAAGCGCAATTCGCGACGAATCACCCGATCTTGAGTACGCGTATTGCCATGGATGTTGATTCGATCAACAAAGAAACGTTCTCCCTCTCTGATATGAAAAGCAATATCTGCTTCACCGGCAGCAGCGCGACGATTAATGTCCGGAACAACTTCCACAAAGGCAAAACCTTTTTTACCTAATTCGTCAGTTATGGCGGTTATACTCTTATCAATTTTATCAGAGCTATAAACATCTCCTTCTTCAACTTCCAAAACATTATAAAATTCATCGGCATTAACATCATTAATATCTGAAATGATTTTTATATCGTTTAATGTGTATTTCTGTCCTTCATCAACCACAAAGGTTAAAGTAAAAGACTTTTTATTGGGGCTTAATTCGGCAACATTGGAAATTACGCGAAAGTCAGCATAACCTTTTTTATGATAAAAACGGCGCAATAATTCTTTATCATATTCAGCCTTTTCAGCATCATAATTTTCCGAAGAGGAGAAAATACGATACCAACGGCTTTCTTTACTCATAATAACTTCTTGCAATTCTTTGGCAGAGTAATGCTCATTACCGATAAAATTAATCTTATCAATAACGGCTGAAGGGCCTTCGTCGATATTAAAAATCAAATCAACACGATTTTGATCGCGACGAATAATCTCAGGATTTACCACTACCGCATAACGACCGGAACGACGATATACCTCCATAATACGACGAACGTCTTCTTGAACTTTGGCGCGAGAATAAGTGGAGCGAGGAGCTAAACGAACTTCCGATTTTAACATTTCATCATCAATTTTATCATTACCATCAAATAATACTTGAGAAATAATCGGATTTTCCGAAACATGAACTCTCATAACATTGTTGTTGTCAACGTTGATTGAAACATCTTCAAACATTCCGGTTGAATAAAGATTTTTCAAAGCAGCATTTACAGCTTCATCGGTGGTTTTGCTGCCGGCTTTGATATTGACATAAGATAAAACCGTTTCCGGCTCAACTCTTTCAACACCTTCAACTTTGATGTCTTTAACGTAAACCGAAGCTGCATAAGAACTGGTTGAAGCCATTAAGCAACCGATAAAACTTCCAATAACTATTTTTTTCATTTTTTTACTCCACTTAAGTCAAAGAATTATTGCAAAGAAAACCAACGTTTAATCAGATGAATAATGTCGTTATAGGTAGCAAAAAGCATTAATGCTATCAATAACCCAAATCCGAATCTGAAAATATATTCCTTAGCTTTCTCATTAATTTCACGCCCTAATAATATTTCGATGATAAAAATCACCACATGCCCACCATCTAATAATGGAATCGGAAACAGATTTATCAATCCGAGATTAATTGATAATAACGCAGTAAATACCAATAAATCAATCCAAGATTTTGCTTTTGATATATCTCCGCTCATTTCGGCAATGCGAACTATTCCTCCCAGATCCTCGGTTCCGCGTGCTCCGGTTAACATTTGAGCTACTCCGCGTAAAGTTACCTCGGTAATCCGCCAAGTTTCGCTTAATGCCTCTTTAGCTGCTTCGACCACCGACATCTTGGTCGGACTGATTTCTACAAGATTAACCGAAGTTACGCCGACCATCGGACGATTTGATTTTATTCCGTCGGCTTCATTATCAATAAACTTGAGATGAACATCTATGTCCATTACATTATCACCGCGCTGTAATTTGATTGCCGCAATTCCGGAAGTATTCATCTCTATTTCCTGACGAAATTCCTGAAAAGTATTTACTTCGCGTCCGTCCACGCTCAAAATTCGATCTTGCGGCAAAATACCCGCTTCCTGCGCAGCACTGTTTTCCATAACGGTTCCGACAATCGGAGGAAATTCCATTTTTCCTAAAATAGTAAAGATGCCAAAAAATACCAAAACGGCAAAAAGATAATTAAAACCAGGACCACCGATAACTATGGCTAATTTTTTGAAGGGATTTTGATAGGCAAAAGCATATTTTTTATCTTCTTCAGACAATTCGTCTGCTTTGTTGGAAGCAGATGAAGCATCACCGTCACCTAAAAATTTGCAATATCCCCCTAACGGAATTGCCGATATTTTCCATAAAGTACCGGATCGATCATGTTTACCCCACAGCATTTTACCAAAGCCGAGAGAAAATTCTTCAACTTTAACACCACATAATTTAGCGACCAAATAATGACCGAATTCGTGAACAAAAACCAATATTCCGAGAACGACTAAAAAAGGAACGACATAATATAAAATATTCCATAACCAATTCATTTGTTTATCCTAATTAAAAGCTACCATCAAAATTTTAAGCAGTCCATAAGCAAAGGGAGCAGCAAAAATAAGCCCGTCAATGCGGTCAAAAATACCGCCGTGTCCGGGAATAAGATTACTGGAATCCTTGAGTTGCAAACGACGTTTAATAGCTGACTCGATGAGATCACCGATTTGAGCTATAATAGTGAGAATACCGGCTAAAATTACCGCATTAGCCATATATTTTTCACCACCGAAAAAGTGACAGGCACACATACTGACAACAACGGCTAAAAGCATTCCGCCAAATAATCCCGACCAAGTCTTATTGGGAGAAATTTTAGGAGCCAATTTCGGTCCGCGTAAAGTCGAACCGAACAAATAACCGCCGATATCAACACACCAAACCAAAAACATATACCATAAAACCACCCCGGCACCATAACAATCATACAATGCGACAATTGAGGCAATACCGATTGAGATATACGGAATTCCCAATATTCTTAAGAAACGATGATTTTCTTTTCTCCAGAAAAATAAGCTGAAAACAATCAAAAATATTATAACCCCCAAAGCTGTTCCGTAAGAAGGAAGCAAAATAGCAATTGATGCGGCAAATAAATAAGCCAATGAATAAAATTGTTCACTTTTACCTTTGAGCATGTTAGCCCATTCCCAAGATAATAATACGGAAGCAACCATAGCCAATAAGGATACGGAAGTTTTGCCTCCTAATATACAACCGACAACTATCGGCACCAATATAAGAGTTGTAACAAGTCTTTTAATAAAGGAATTCATTTTAGACTTTACCATAACGTCGCTCCCTGTTTTGGTATTGATTGATAATATTTTTTAACTCATCGACCGAAAAGTCCGGCCAAAGTGTTTTAGTGAAAAACAGCTCACTATAAGCTATTTGCCACAACAAATAGTTACTGATGCGTTCTTCGCCACTGGTGCGAATCACTATATCAGGATCAGGCAACCCGTGAGTATATAACTCGTCACTGATTAATTTTTCGTTGATAGCTTCAGGATCAAGCAAGCCTTGTTTTACCCTTTCGGCCAATTTACGAACTGTGGAAGTTATCTCTTGACGAGAGCCATAACTTAAGGCAACACAAAAAGTAAACTTATCATTATTTTTGGTATCATTTTCGATTTTTTCCATCTGCTTTATAATATCTTCAGCCAACATCTGGCGTTCACCGATAAAAAGTATGCGGGCACCACGCTCTTGGATTTGCTTAAATTCGGATTTAAGATATTGCCGCAAAAGCCCCATCAGATAATCGACTTCTTCTTGAGGACGTTTCCAATTTTCGGTAGAAAAAGCATAAACAGTTAAAAACTTTATGCCCATATCAGCTGCAGCTTCAGCAATCTTTTGCAAAGTTTCCGCACCTTGTTTATGTCCGGCAGAACGCGGCAGACCGCGCGCTTTGGCCCAGCGTCCGTTTCCATCCATAATAACTGCGATATGTTGTATTGCGTCAGTCAATTGCCGATACCTTAATAATTATACCTGTAAAATATCTTTTTCTTTTTGGCTCAATATGTCATCAATTTTTTTGATAGCATCATCGGTAAGCTTTTGAATCTCATTTTCAAAACGCTTTTCTTCATCTTCTGAGATAAGATTGTCTTTCTTGAGTTTTTTGACACCATCCATAGAATCGCGACGAATATTACGAACTGCTACTTTAGCGTTTTCAGCATATTTGCCAGCGACCTTAATTAATTCTTTGCGGCGCTCTTCCGATAGAGGCGGAACAGGAATACGAATTAATTGTCCGTCACTGGAGGGATTTAAGCCAAGATCAGACTCCATTATGGCTTTTTCAACCGCTTTGGTTAAACCTCTGTCCCACACACTCACCGACAAAGTGCGAGCATCGGGAGTGGAGATTGAGCCGACTTGAGCAATCGGTGTCATTGAACCATAAGCTTCAACCATAATCCCGTCAAGCAAACTGATATGAGCACGACCGGCACGTAATGAACCAAAATCGGACTTGAGTGTTTCGATGGTTTTATCCATACGTGTTACAGCACTGTTTTTGACTTCATTAAAATCTTCCATAAATACCTCACCTATTTTTTGATAATTGAATAACTACCCTTACCTTGAATTATATTAATCAGCGAATCGGCAGCATGTTGAGAAAAAACAACCAAAGGCAAGTTGTTTTCTCGAGCTAAAGCCACCGCAGTCAAATCCATAACTTTGAGATTTTTAGCAATAACTTCATCATAAGAAATCAAATCATACTTGACGGCTTTAGGATCTTTATTGGGGTCTGCCGAATAAACGCCGTCAACCTGACTGGATTTCAGAACCGCATCACAATGCATTTCAACCGCACGCAATACTGCGCCGGTATCAGTGGTAAAATAAGGGTTACCGGTGCCACCGGCAAAAATAATTACACGGTTATTTTGTAAATAATTAACAGCTTGTTCGTAATTATAATCAGGACAAACTTTGGGCATACTCAAACCACTCATCACGACAGCGTCAACTCCGAGATGATGCAAAGCACCGCGCAAGACAACCGCGTTCATGACTGTCGCCATCATACCGATTTGGTCGGCTTGAGAACGATCAAGTCCGATAGTGCAATCTTTAGCACCGCGAAAGATATTACCGCCGCCGACAACAATACAAACTTGAACTTTGGCTTGAACTATTTTTTTGATTTGTTCGGCAAGCGAAATTACCGACGACGAATCAACTCCGAATCCTTTATCGCCCGACAAACCTTCACCGGACAATTTGAGCAAAACCCTTTTATATAACGTTTTCATCAAACTAAACTCTTATGCATAAAGTTGTTTTGCTTTATATTAACCTAAAGAATCTTTTTGTCATTAACTTTTTGCCGACACTTCACAAAATATGTGTGAAAGAAATATTTAATGCATAATAACAAAATCACCCCAACATTAAATTGGGGTGGTTTTGAAAAAAAATTACTGAGTTATTTTCCTTGTTTTTTATATTTTCTTTGTAAAAATGTTGGTTTAAATTCATCATTTTCAGAGGAACATCAAATGGCTACAATAGGTTATGTACGAGTTAGTTCGGATAAACAGGCATTAGAACGTCAACATTATGAGATTGTTCAATATGCACTCAAAAACGATTTCAAAATATTTGATGCAAATTAAAAAACCGCTTGGATAAGCGGCTTTTTTTGGTAATTGGTGCTCTGGAAAAGACTTGAACTTTCACGGGGAACCCCCCCACAAGTACCTGAAACTTGCGCGTCTACCAATTCCGCCACCAGAGCAACTCAGGGTGTGCAATCTATAGACTCAAATTTTGATTTAGTCAAGCCACTTGTTCAAATATCCGTATGAATCAAGCAACAGAAACGAGCCTAAAGCAATGCGATAAATTACAAAAGGCAAAAATGTCGATTTTTTAAGCCACCACATTACAATATAAATAGCAATAATTGAAGCCGCATAGGAATAAACTACGCCATCAAAAACCTGTGCGATTTCGGCAAAATCGCCCTGGGCAACGACTTTCCAACAAACTAAAGCGGTTGCGCCGATAATTGCCGGTATGGATAACAACATCGAAAATTTGGCGGCTTCGGTGCGTTCCAATCCTAAAAATCTTGCCATGGTTATAGTTATACCCGAGCGAGATGTTCCGGGAATAAGGGCCAGACATTGGGCCAATCCTATCAAAACAGCATCCATAACTCCCATGTGTTTGATTTGGCGGATAGTCATTGAACAACTGTCAGCAAAAAACAACAATAATCCGTAACCAAGGATGGTCCAACCGACAAGCCGAGTGCTGCGCAACCATTCAGTTCCATAATTACGGAGCGCTAAACCAGCGAAGATCACCGGTATAGTGCCGATAATCAATAACCAAAATAATTTGGCATTTTCATCTCTGAAAGTTGGTAAGAATTTGGTCTTCCATAAAGATTTTAAAATATCAAATAAAGTGGAAGAAAAATACAGCATAACCGCTAATATCGAGCCAAAATGCACTGCGACATCCAAAACTAAACCTTGATCAGAAAAATCGGTAAATTTGGAAAACAAAATCAAATGACCGGAAGAACTGACCGGAAGAAATTCGGTCAACCCCTGAAGGACAGACAAATATAAAACATATAAATTATCTAACACCGGTTTATACTCTTTCTTTAATTCCTAAAGCCGTGCAAATGCGTTTGCGTAAAGCCAAAGGCGAAATAGGTTTTACCAAATATTCATGAAGGCCTATTGATTTGGCATCCATAACTGTTTTTTCTTTAGTATCAATAGTTACCATAATAATCGGTAAATCTTTGTGTTCACCGAGCTTACCTTCTCTGATTTGGCGGGCTAATTCCAAACCGCTTTGCTCCGGCATCTGCTGATCTAACAAAACCACGTCTACTTTATAGCTGCGAATAATCTCCGTGGCCTCAAGAGCGGTCGCAGCTTCTTTGGTATTTTTAATACCAATCTGATAAAGCGCAGTTTTGGTAAAAGTACGCGAAAACTTGTCATCATCAACAATCAAACAAGTTACTGCATCTAAAGTTATAGGTTTATTAACTGTATCATTCATTTTTAACCTCTAAGACATCTTCCCTTTGATTAGATTTTATTCATTTTGTTTGTAATGTAAAACATTTTTGCAAATTGTTGTTCATATCTAGCAATGATTGCGGATTAAAGCGCAGATTTCTTAACGATGCACCAAAATGCAAATGCGGACCGGTGGCACGCCCGGTTTTGCCAACCAACCCGATAATATCGCCTTGCTCTACGGTTTCACCTAATTTAACTTTTATTTCTTTAAGATGAGCATAAACGGTTTGCAAACCCAAACCATGGTCAAGCACCACAACATTGCCGGAATAAAACAAATTCGGATAAGCCAAAACGACCTTTCCTGCGGCAGAGGCTTTTACCTGTGTGCCTTCTTTAGCGGCAATATCCATACCTCGATGAGGACTTTTGGGAACTTTATTCATAATGCGCTGTCCGCCAAACTCGCCGGATATACGCCCTTCAACCGGCTTGATAAATCCCTGTTGCCAAAAAGTATCTTGATTTAAGGTCTTGAACGCACGCCCTAAAAGCGAATTTTCTTTATTTATGGCAGCTAAATCGCCATCGGAAGGATTGACTTTGCGAGGAGGAACTCCGGTTATGTTTTGGATATTCCAATCTGTGGGAGCTATGGGAAGAGCAAAACTTTGGGTTTCTCCTTGTTGATTGACAATTGATAAAAGCTGATCTTCTTTTTCATCACGAGCAAAAGCCATTAGAAATGCCCCGTCTTTGTCAGTATCAATTTTTTTGCCGTTGAGATAGACTTCCCCAACATTATCAAGTTTGCCGATAACCAACTCACCCTGATTGAGATTACCGCAAAGTTCTACCGCTTCGGCGCTAAAAGTTAAAAATATCGCACTACATGTCAAACAAAGATATTTGTTCAGTTTCATTATTTTTTCCTTTAGTTGGTTTAGCATTGTAAGAATTGACATTTACGGCTTTGACCTCGCCATCGGCAAATTTAATGGTAAATTCTTTAGATGCTTTAGCCTGTTTGGTATCATAGACGGTTTGACTATGTTCGTTTTTAACCCAAGCAAAGCCACGGTTGAGCACGGAACCAACCGATACCGAAGACAATCTTAGCCATAAATGGTTTAAATTTTCTTGATTTCGTTCAATAATTTTTGCCACACTCAGCGGTTGAAGCCGACAAACTTCAATTTGTCGCAACTTATCTTTAAGCAGATTACGAAAAGCTAAATTAAGCCGCTCAATGCGAGAATCAAATTTTTGCGACACCTCTTGTAATATTTGAGTAAGATTGGGAATACCTCGTGCCAAAGCGGTTAAATAATTTTTCTTTTCGCTAAAATAACGTAAGGCACCATTTTTAAGCCGATGTTCCAGATTATTAACCCGAATTTGCAATTCGGATTTTACCGGAACGGCAAATTCGGCAGCGCCGGTAGGTGTCGGAGCACGTTTGTCAGCCACATAGTCAATCAACATTGTATCGGTTTCGTGTCCGACCGCCGAAATAATCGGAATAGCCGAATCATAAACAGCACGCACGACACATTCTTCGTTAAACGGCCATAAATCTTCCAGACTGCCGCCACCGCGAGCTACAATCAAAACATCAGGTTTAGGAAATGAAGAAATTTTATCAAGACAGTTAAAATATTTAATGGCTTGAGCAATTTTTTGCGCTGCACCTTCGCCTTGAACCGGAGTGGGAATCAACAAAATATGCGAAGGAAAACGGTCGCGAACGCGATGAATGATATCACGAATAACCGCACCGGAGGCCGAAGTTACAACACCGATTGTTTGCGGTAAAAAAGGCAAAGGCTTTTTATGAGAAGCATCAAACAACCCTTCTTTAGCAAAAGCCTGTTTTCTTTCCTCCAACAGCTTTAATAATGCCCCCTGCCCGGCCGGCTCCATTTGCTCAATAACTAACTGGTAGGAAGATTTACCGGCAAAAGTAGTGATTTTGCCTGTTGCAATAACCTCTAATCCATCCTCGGGTTTGACAGGCAAAGCTGCAGCAACACCACGCCAAATAACTGCGGAAAGAACGGCATTTTCATCTTTAAGACTTAAATACCAATGCCCCGAATCGGCACGTTTGGCGCCGAAAATTTCACCGCGAATCCGCACATGAGCAAAAGTTGTTTCAACGCTTTTTTTGATAAGCGAGGAAATTTCACTGACGGTTAATTCCGGCTGTTCTCCGGTGTTGACTTGAGGAGCAAACAAATCTTCCATTTTTTTAACTTTCAATTTATTTGCGAATTTACAAAATGTCTTTTGATTTGTTAAGTAAAAAAATCAGGATATAAATAACGTTGGAAAAAATTATTGCTTTTTTTAACAAATTATTTATACTTTGGCTGTTATGAGAGGAGAATTTATATGACTAAAATTGCCGTTTGGTGTCGTCATGAAAACGACTGCATTATTGGTATCGGACCTAAAATTCCATGGAATATTCCGTCTGATTTGCAAAGATTTCGCCGTATTACATCGGGCGCCAGCATTACTTGCGGGCAGACGACTTATGAGAGTTTTCCCAATCGCACTTTACCCAATCGGCAGATTTATGTTTTGACTTTCGAAAAAGATTATGAAGTTTCGGATAAGCAAAATCATCATGTGGTTAATGATATGATGAGCTTAAAAGATTTTGAAGAACCGCTTTATATTGCCGGCGGTGCCAGTATCTATAAGCTGTTTATGAAAAATTTGGCTCCGGAGGTAATTGTAGATTCATGCAATCATAATGAAATTGATAAGAGTTTGAGCGGTAATCCGGTAGATATCAAAGAGTGCATTGAAAAAATGGAAAAAGATTATCAAAAAATTTCACCGGATTATAATGAAGATAATGTTACCACTACAGTTTGGGTGAAAAAAGGTGAGTTTGTGCCACAAGAAGTGTTAAAACATATAATTAATTCAATTATTAACTTAAAAGGATAAATACATGAAACAGTATCTTGATTTATTAAGAGACGTTATGGAAAACGGACAAGATGCCAATAACCGCACCGGCATTTATGCGCGCAAAGTTTTCGGACGGCAAATGCGCTTTGATTTGCGCCAAGGTTTTCCTCTGGTAACCACTAAAAAAGTTTTCCTGAAAGGAATTATCCACGAGTTGATTTGGTTGCTGTCAGGCGATACCAACATCAAATATCTCAAGGATAACAATGTTACCATCTGGGATGAGTGGGCTGATGCCGAAGGGGACTTGGGACCGGTCTATGGGCATCAATGGCGCCACTTCGGTGCACCTTGGGCTAAAGGCGTTAAAACAATCGGCGGAATTGATCAGATCCAGGATGTTATCGATCGAATCAAAAAGAATCCGCAAGATCGCCGCGAAATCGTTTGCGCATGGAATCCGGCGCAGATTGACGAGATGGCTTTGCCACCTTGTCATTGTTTCTTTCAATTTGACGTCACTCCCGACGGCTATTTGAATTGCCTGCTCTACCAACGCAGCTGCGACATGTTTTTGGGGGTTCCCTTCAACATCGCATCTTATTCATTGTTGACGATGATGATTGCGCAGGTTTGCGGGCTCAAAGCGGGTGAGTTTGTGCATACCTTGGGTAATGCGCACATTTACTCCAACCACTTTGAGCAAGTAAAGCTCCAGCTCTCAAGGGAGCCTTATCCTTTGCCGACAATGAAAATCAACCCGAATGTCAAAGACATTGATGCCTTCCGGTATAAAGACTTTGAACTGGTAGGCTATCAGTGCCATCCGGCAATCAAAGGCGATGTTGCTGTTTAGTTTATTAGATTTGGATGTCTAACTAAAAAGAGAGAATTTGGGTGATTCTCTCTTTTTTAGTTTGATAATAAAAGATTTACTGATTTGCTTTGCCTAAATAACCGTTTACTTCGGTGATAACAAAATCGTTAAACCCTTGCTGATTATTAGTCATATCTTGCAAACCTTCGATTTTTTGATAACCTTGAAAATTGCCGTCTTGAACATCTACCATTACAACTTCCAGCGGATTGGTCAAATTATAAGTTTGAACAAATCCGGCATTGTCATCCTCATCATAATTGATAAGAAACAAACTGTAATTATTGAGAAAATTTTGATTATACACCTTTTCTATCATCTCAATTGCTTGGGGACAATTCGGACAAGGTTGGTTATTAAAAAAGATATAAATTATCGACTTGTCGGGATTTTGGTTGTTGGCTTGAAAATATTGTTCCTCGTTTTCCATTTGCAACATATTATCTTGCGCCCAAGCAGAACTAATGCTGAGCAAACAGATTAGTAAAAATAAAAACTTTTTCATTTTACTCTCCCATATTATTGATATAGCGCTGATAAATATGGGATGTATAAAATGTTTTACAAGGGGGTGATTTGATTTTTAAGCCACCGGACGGTCTCTTCATCCAACAAAGGTAATAATTTTTCACCTAACTGTTGATGGTAGTTGTTTATCCAAGCAATTTCCGCATCGGTAAGTTTTGACTTATCAATCAAATTGCGATCATAAGGCACCCTAGTCAGAGGCTCAAATTTCAACCAACCTTCTTGTGCTTCGACGATTAAGGCTAAATTTTCTATTCGCACTCCGTATTGCCCTTCTTTATAGTAACCGGGTTCTATTGAACAAACCATTCCCGCTTGCAGAGGAACTTGATTTTTTAAGGAAATCGATTGAGGTCCTTCGTGAACATTAAGACAATATCCAACTCCATGGCCGGTGCCGTGCGTATAATCTTTACAATTATTCCATAATGCCGAACGAGTTATGGCATCAAGCTGTGAACCGACAGTGCCGACCGGAAAGATTTGCGAAGTCAAAGCAATATGAGCTTTAAGTACTTGGGTATAGTCTTCAATCATTGTTGTTGAAGGTTGTCCGAGTGCAACAGTGCGGGTAATATCAGTTGTTCCGTCATAGTAATGTGCGCCGGAATCGAGTAAAAGCAACGACCCTGAATTTAATTTTTGATTAGTTTCAGCAGTCGGCTGATAATGAATTATTGCTCCGTTTGCACCAAAACCGGCAATGGTGGCAAAACTTTCGGAGTAAAATTCAGCTTGCTCGCGACGCAATTCACGCAATTTATCGACACATTTAAGCTCGTCAATATCGGCATAATTTTTATCCAACCAATTTAAGAACCGACAAACAGCTACACCATCACGAATATGACAAGATTTGAATCCTGCTATTTCTACCGGATTTTTAATCGATTTCCAATCTGTAATGGGATTATTAACACTGCGATATACAGCTCCGGCTATTTTAATGATATCCTGAACTTTTTTCGGAGTACGCGAAAAATTAATACCGATAGATTTGCCCTGGAGTAAAGATAACTCATCAACAAGTTTGGAAAAATCACTGGTATATAAACTTACTTCTCCGTTGGCATGAACAAGGGCATAAGCACGCAAAATACAAGAATATGGTATTATATTCGAACGTAGATTCATCAACCAGGAAACACTGTCACTCTCACACAAAAGATACGCATCCAGGCGATTTTTAGCCATAAATTCGGTTAAATAAGATATTTTTTCTTCCGAAGAAACACCGGTAAATTCTTCTTTAAGCTCAAAAATTTCTGCCTGCTCGGACGAAACTCGATCACCTAACAGGTTGCTTTTATCTTCAATAAATAAATGCCAATTTAAGGAGCGACGCCAATAATCAACTTCCGACATTGAATGACACCACGGATTATAGAGAAATTTTTGCGGCTCATGAATATTATAATGCAACCAAGAGCTGACCGAATCGCGAGTGCATATTACTTCAACCATAGAAGAATCGGTTTGCTGACGAGCTTGAATATCGTAACGACCGTCAACTAATAAAACAGCACGATTTTGAAAAATTATAAGATTACCTGCAGAACCGTCGAAACCGGTTAATTCTTTGATTTTGTTTTCTTCAGGCAAAACGTCCTGGCCGATAAACATATTATTACGAGTTACAATATAAGCATTAAGATCATGTTGTTTAAGATAATCTTGGATATCATTTATAGTCATGGTTTTATTCCTTTTGTAAAAGCGCAGCGCGCCAATTATCGATTGTATAAATTTTTCTCAATTTAAGCCCTTGAGAAATATGGGCATTGACAACTTCCTCAACCTGATTATCAACAAAACCAGATAATACGGCATAACCTCCGGAAGATAGATGTTCTGCTAATTTGGGAGCAAATTCTTTAAGCGGATTAGCCAAGATATTACTTAGAATCAAATCATAAGGAAATCTCTGACGGAGACGGGAATCGGCATAACCGTCGCCGACGAATGCTTCAATCTGCGATGACACTCCGTTATTTTGAGCATTACTTATGGTAACAACAACAGCTTCGTCATCAATATCAACTCCGGTAACTTTTGTATTCGGCCAAAGTTTAGCTGCGCACAAAGACAAAATACCGGAACCGCACCCCATATCTAATACAGAAGTTGGTAAAAAACCTTGGTGATACAGTTCGGAAATTGCCGTAATGCAACAACGAGTAGTTTGATGATTGGACCCGAAAGCAGTGGCCGCATAAATTTGCAAAGTAATTTTATCCGTAATCGGAGGAGTTTGCTGATGAGCTCCGTAAATACTAAAATCCGCTACTTCAAATGCATCAAATTTAATAACATAATCTTTAAGCCAATTTTCGCTTTTCAATTCAATTATCTGATAAGAGGGAAGTTTTATTCCGGCAAGAGCGGCTTGATTAAGCATAGCTTGCTCGGAGAAATCGTTATAATTAGCATATCCTACATATTCTTCTTCGCCCGAATCGAGATAATTTACGGCAGTTACTTCAAAAAAATTATCCAGAAAATCAATGAACTCTTCATTAGCTCTCGAGACGTGAAAAATAACCTGCAAACATTTGCTTTCCATTTACTTATCCTATAATTGCATAATTTCATTTGCTAACCATAACTTTATGATATAATAATTAAAAATAGATTGACGTATCAATTTTTCTCAAGAGAAAACACATGAAAAAATTTTTGACAATTTTGACTTGTATATTGGTGATTACATCCTGTATAAGGGCGGGAGATTATGATTTGCTGCCGTTTAGAAAAAGTTTAATTAATTCTATAAGAGGATATAAAATTTCAGATTTCAGTGATGATGTATATAAAGGCACCGAAAATATCCGTGAAAATGAAGTAGTAATGAATAAAGCTCTGACAGCCAGAAAAGGTGAAACGATTTTAAGTGATAAAATTTTTGATAAGTCAATTTATGAAAAAACTATTTTTATGCCTAACGTAACCGGCACTCTTCAAGGTGCTTTTGCCATGAAACTGAATGCTCGAAAGACTTATAGTGTTGACAAATGGGTGAAGATAGACGGAGTAAAATATTATTTATTATACAGCAATATCGGGAATTCGTATTTCTTGTTTGATGATGAAGGTAATTTTTATGAGCACGAAGGTGTGGACCGAGAGGGAACTTTGCAGATTATGCAGGAAGTTGTAATGCGCTATCCGTCAAATCTTAAAATGATTAAAACTATAGAAACACGCGATGAAATCAGCAATGTTCGCAATGGTTATGAAGTTAAATACGGCGGAGCAAAATTAGACAGGATATGGTTTGATTATTTGACTTATGATGGTAGCGACAGTTCAGGAAATTTTGAAAAAATAAGTTTTCCGAATAAACCGGGATTGATTACGATAAATGGCAAAGGATTGCGAGTCATAAGTGCCGATGACAATAAAATTACTTATATGGTTTTGAAGAACGATGAGTAGAGTTTATGACGGGCTGTTTAGGATTGCTTGAGATATGATAGAAGAAGAGATTGTTCACATTAACGGATATCCTAAAAAATTGATAATTTTTTTGCACGGATATCAAGATTGCGCCGGTCATATTGATCATAAAACTGTCGGATTGCAAAGTTTGCGCGACACTGCTTTACATATTCCGGAGGCTCCGTTTATAAGCGAGATCGATAAAACAACACGACAATGGTTTTCAATACGTCAATTTGATCCCAATGATAAACGTCGAGATACTCCTTCGTGGCAAGAATTTGTTGAATTGTATAACAAAATGACCGTAGGAATGGAGATTGCTTATCAAAACATTATGGAATATGCTGATACTTTGCTAAATGAATATCAGTTGGGATACAGTGATTTGTTTTTGTGCGGATTTTCACAAGGAGCTATGTGCGCAATATATTCAGGTTTAATGTGTCCGCTAAAAATTGCCGGGGTAATCAGTTTCGGAGGGTTGTTAGCAGCTCAAGGTTATGTCGAAAATCATTATAACAGTAAGCCTGACTTTTTGTTATTACACGGCAAAGATGATAATAAAATTCGCATTGAAGCCTTAAAATTTACTGAGGAAAACCTTCTTAATTTGGGATGCAAGACCGAAATTTGGGCTTTTGATAATACTCCTCATAGAATAACCGATGAGGGAATCGCTAAAGCCAGAGATTTTATAACCAAGCGTTTATAAGAGCGGAATATCAATACCAAAACCGCCTTTTTTGTAAGAAGCGCTATAGGAAGTTTTGAGATTAAGCGGAGAGCCATAGCCTATGTTACGCTCAATTACATCGTAATAATTACCATAATTCTGCAGATATTTATTCAGCCAGGAAGGATCTAAATTAAGTTGCGACCAAAACTTGGAATTAAACCCTAAGATATTTTGGATTGAAGCACTTTTATCAACCTTAAAAGTATCAATATTATTTGAAGTTATTCCTTCTGCGGCAGCAAGTCTTAAAGACTGAAAAGCGTTATTTACGGCAATATTAAAATAGTTATTATTACCTGATGTATAATATTTTATCGGCAAAATCGATAATTCTTCCGGTAAAACTTTAGCTTCTTCACTGTGTAAATCTTTAACTATTCCGGTGATATATATCTCATCACCGACAACTAAATCGCAGCGTTTGAGATAAAATGAGCTTTTAACAGCTGAAAGTTGCGGAAATTTTAAGAAAGAGAAGCCAAGATTATATTTATCATTGTAGCGTGTTATATTTTCAAGTGCTATAGAATGGTCTTGGACACACACTTTTGCTCCGGTATAATTTTTCAAAGAAGAAGTATGCGGTTTTTTATTTCGAACCGCCAACACTATTTTATCATAATATACAATATCGGTAGATGCTATATTTTGTTGAGCAGAAAATTTAGGGGATAATATTTCGTGTCCCAACATGACATCAATGGTTCCCGAATTGAGCAATTTTCCTATTTTATTTGATTTAACCGGCAGTAATTTGAAACTTTCAGAATCTTGCAATACTGCTTGGGCAATAACTCGACACATATCAGCATCGAGGCCTTCCCAACGCCCTTCCTTTTTATAAGACAGATAATTATAATCAGCATTAATACCACAAACAACATAATTACGTTGCTTGATTGCCGAAAAACCCAATTCGGCACCATAAATATTAACAGGTAAGCAACTCAACAAACCAATTAAAAATTTCGTTTTAAGATTCATTTTATTAACCATTTTGTGTTATAATGAATTAAAATCGTTTTGTATTATAGGGCATAAAAAAATGAAAAGTAATATATTTTTGCGACTTATCATAGTTATCATATTATTATTTTATCCGAAATATGTCCTTGCCAATCCGATTGCTACGCAAGATGCTTTGAATTTTGCCAACACCATCGGTAAAGAATTATTAATGGACTTTCAAGAGCCTGATTTAGCCAAACGTTACGAACATCTCGACAGTTTACTTACAAAACATATTGATATTGAATATATAGCAAAATTTGTCATCGGAAAATATTGGCGGAATATGACATCAGAACAACAACAAAAGTATATTGATATTTTTAAGCGTTACGGATTAGCTTATTATAAAACATTGCCTTTAGATTTTGCTTCATCTCTTACATATGAAGTAATTAAAGCGGAAACTGACGGAAAATTTACCAATGTATCGGCAATAGTGCATTTTAATATAAACGATCAACCTCAGAATTTGGCACTTGTTTTCAGATTACACGAATCAACAGGAATAATCAAAGCAGTTGATGTTAAAGTTGCAGAAAGCAGTATGCTGCTGACTTATCGTTCAAAATTTTATGAAATGATTGCGCAAAATGACGAAGAAATTGAGTGGTTTTTAGAGGATTTGGAAGATATAACCCGCTCTTGGGAAAATAGTTTGAACGAAAATGCACTTAATGACCAAAAATCCCTTGAAATTAAGCAAGAAAACCTATAATGTGCCTGTAAGTGTGTTTTATAATTTATAAGGTTTTTATTAATGAGTGATATGAAAGTAAGATTTGCACCCAGTCCTACCGGATGGATGCATATTGGAAATACTCGCACGGCAGTATTTAACTGGTTGTTAGCTAAAAAACTCGGCGGAAAATTTATGCTGAGAATCGATGATACCGATGTAGCACGTTCTAAAAAAGAATATGAAGAGGCTATCCGTGATATTCTGGTTTGGCTTGGTTTAACTTGGGATGAAGAGGCCAGACAATCGGCACGCACGGCTAGATATGACGAAGTTGTAGCAAAATTAAAAGCCGAAGGGCGAATCTACGCTTGTTATGAAACAGCCGAAGAATTGGAAGTTATGCGAAAAAAACTTATGACTCAAGGCAAGCCGCCGATTTATGATCGCGGCGCTTTGAAATTAACTGCCGGCGATATTGCTAAATATGAAGCAGAAGGCCGCAGGCCGCACTATCGTTTTAAATTAAATCCCGGAGTTATTGAATGGGACGATTTGGTGAGAGGACATATCAAATATGAAGCGGAAAATCTGGCTGATCCGGTGATTATTCGTGAAGACGGCAGTTACTTATATCATTTGCCTTCGGTTATTGATGATTTCGATTTCGGAATTACTCATATCGTGCGCGGTGAGGATCACGTTACTAATACAGCCGCACAGATTCAAATGTTTGAAGCCTTGGGCGGAAAAGCTCCGCAGTTTGCCCACTTACCGTTATTGACCGGAAAAGAAGGCAAGTTGTCAAAACGTCTGGGCTCATTGGGTGTTAGAGAATTGCGTGCAGAAGGAATCGAAAATATGGCGATTTGTGCCTTTTTGGCTAAACTTGGAACATCAGAAGCTATTGAACCTTGGAACAGTTTAGAAGAATTGGCGCAATCTCTGGATTTCGGCAAAATCGGACGTTCGCAGCCTAAGTTTGATGAAGAAGAATTAAAACTGTTTAATCACAAAGTTGTGCGCCAGTTGCCTTATTCACACGTAAAAGACCGCTTAAACGTTACGGAAGAATTTTGGGAAGCGATTAAAGGTAACTTAAATACGGTGGCTGAAGCTGAAACTTGGCAAAAAGTCTGCGACACGGAAATTGAGCCGATTATTGAAGATAAAGAGCTTTGTTGTAAGGCAGCCGAATTGTTACCCGATGATTTGAGCGGCGATAATGTTTATAATGACTGGGTAGGCGCAGTTAAGCAGGCAACCGGCAAAAAAGGCAAGGAACTTTTTCACCCGTTGCGGTTGGCTTTGACAGGATTGGAAAACGGACCGGAATTGAAAGTTTTATTGAAATTCATCGGTCATAGCAAAGCCAAAACTCGCCTTTCGGGGCAAAAAGCTTAACAGGAGATAACTTATGCAAATTTTTAATACTTTAAGCGGATTAAAGGAAGAATTTAAGCCGATAGATGAGAATAACGTCAGATTGTATGTATGCGGTCCGACCGTTTATGATCATGCGCATTTGGGAAATATCAAAACTCCGGTAACTTTTGATATTTTGTATCGTTTGTTACGACATATTTACGGTAAAGAACATGTAACTTATGTTTCTAACATTACTGATATTGATGACAAGATAATCAATAAATCTTTGGCGACAGGCAGAACGATTAACGAAATTACCAGTGAAACGTATCAATGGTATATTGATGATATGGCAAAATTAAATGTTTTGTCGCCCAATTATCGTCCCAAAGCTACCGAATACATCAATGAAATGATTGAATTGGTACAATTATTGCTCAAAAACGGACATGCTTATGAAGCGAACGGACATGTATTATTTGATGTGGAATCAATGCCGAATTACGGATTTTTATCTAAACGCTCAATGAAAGAAATGTTAGCAGGAGCGCGAATCGAAGTTGCCGATTATAAGAAGAATCCGGCGGACTTTGTGTTATGGAAACCGTCTGATGAAAATCAACCGGGATGGAATAGTCCATGGGGTTTCGGTCGTCCGGGATGGCATTTGGAATGCTCGGCAATGAGTTCTAAACTGTTGGGTAATTCTTTTGATATCCATGGCGGCGGAGCGGATTTGATATTCCCACATCATGAAAACGAATGTGCGCAATCAATATGTGCTCATCCAAATGATGATTTCGCTCATTATTGGGTGCATGGCGGTATGCTGATGGTTAACGGAGTAAAAATGTCAAAGTCCTTGGGTAATTTTTATACGATTGATCAAGTATTGGACAAAGTTCCGGCCGAAGCTTTGCGTTTGACTTTTTTGACCACTCATTATCATCAGCCGTTTAATTTCACTTTTGAGGGATTGGAATCGGCTAAGCAGAATTTGGATAAATTTTATAATGCATTATTGCGCGTTAAAGATATTGCCGCAGATCAAGTTGCGCCCGATGAAAGAGTGGTAAAAGCCTTGGAAGATGATTTGAACACTCCTCTTGCCTTGAGCTATATTCATGAATTGGTCAGTGACTTGAATAAGGCTGAAACTGATGATGAGATAAAGGATAAAAAGTCGATATTACTGGCTTCGGCTGATTTATTGGGATTACTCTATCAAAATCCGGAAGTGTGGTTTAAGGGCAGCAACGGTAATGAAGCACAGGAAATCGAACAACTGATTGCCGAACGTGCGGCGGCTAAAAAAGCCAAAGATTTCGCCAAAGCCGATAAAATTCGTGATGATTTAAAAGCAAAGGGAATCGTTTTGGAAGATTCACCTGCAGGAACAACTTGGAAAAAAATATAAAAGCAATATATCTATAATGAAGGAAAAACAGATGCAGTTGACCAATGATATTTTTTATATCGGGGTTGATGATAAGACTCTCGATTTGTTTGAAGGGCAATACATTGTTCCCAATGGAATATCTTATAATTCTTATGTGATTAAAGATGATAAAATTGCGGTGATGGATACGGCGGATAAACGAGTTACCGATAAGTGGTTTGCCAATCTCAAAACGGTTTTAGGCGAAAGGTTGCCGGATTATTTGGTTGTTTTGCATATGGAGCCGGATCACGCGGCTAATATAGCTCAATTTATGGAGTTTTATCCTAATGCTAAAATGGTGGCAACGGCTAAAAGTTTCGGTTTATTGGAGCAGTTTTTTGAAGGTTTGGATATAGCGAATCGTAAAATTGAGGTAAAAGACGGTGATGAATTGGATTTAGGCAATCATAAACTGCAATTTATTACCGCACCGATGGTGCATTGGCCGGAAGTAATGTTTGCCTATGATAATAAGGATAAAGTTTTGTTTTCGGCAGATGCTTTCGGCAAATTCGGAACGTTAGATTGCGATGAGGATTGGGCTTGCGAAGCCAGACGCTATTATTTTAATATCGTCGGCAAATACGGACAACAAGTGCAAAATGTGCTGAAAAAAGCGGCGATTTTAGATATTCAAAAAATATTTCCTTTACATGGTCCGATGTTAAAGGAAAATCTGGATTATTATATGAATAAATACAATATTTGGAGCAGTTATCAGCCGGAAGACAAAGGTGTATTTATTGCTTATGTTTCGATTTACGGACATACTAAGGATGTGGCGATTAAACTGAAAGAAATATTAGAACACAAGGGCGAAAAAGTGGCAATCACCGATTTGGCACGAGAAGATATGGCCGAGGCGGTTGAAGATGCTTTTCGTTATAATCGATTGATTTTGGCTAGTGTTACCCATGATGCCGGAATTATGCCGCAGATGGAAACATTTATTGCTCAACTGAAAGATAAAAATTATCAAAATCGTAAAATAGGTTTGATTGAGAATGGTTCTTGGGCGCCGATGGCGGCAAAAAAAATGCGCGAGATGTTGGAAGGTTGCAAAAATCTGACATTTTGCGAAAACAAAGTAACAATTAAATCAGCGATGAAGAAGGAAGATTTAGCTCAACTGGAAGATTTAGCTAACGAACTATGCGCTTAAAAAAAAGGAGCTTCTTAGCTCCTTTTTTTGCTATTTATCTCTGCCCATGTCATTTGATTTAATTATTGGCTGTCGGGTAATTTGGTATGCTTTAGCAAATGCGTCTTTTTGAATCATACGCAATCCATTACTATCTTTAATTATGTATGCTCCCCCTTTATCAGCTGTTTGAGTTTGGCCTTCAGCCCCTTCAAACTGCATTCCTTCTTTAACAAATACAGCTTGGACAACTTCTTTTTTCTTAACTCCGGTAAAAACCATTCCGGGTTTCATTTCTTCTTTCGCAGGAGCATCTTTTAAACCGGAAGCAAAAGCTAAGTCTGAATCCCATAAATCTGCCTTTCCTCCTTCATTAACCACATTTTTAGTAAGATAATCAATAAATTTTTGCACCTGACCTGCTGTCTGGAAAGTTGCCGGATTATCCTTTAAATATTGTTCAATTTTTTCTTTGCGTCCAGGAGCATCATAACAAATCAACACACCATCACCTTGTTTTAAGACTTGGTCGGCATCATCTTTAGGATTCTTAAATACCAAACCTTTTACATCTTCCATAAACGGTCCATCAGCACCCCATTCTTGTCTTTTTAAATCTTTGGCACCGGCAAAACCATAAGCCGGAATAATAATACGTTTCATATCACTCGGAATAGCTTCAACGGTTGGTTGCTCAAACATTTTGGCCGCATCTTCATTAGTAATCATTATTTTTCTTCTTGGTATATTGAAAAAACGAACATTTTCTCTCTAGTTTGCAATGTAATATTAGCATATTTTTGTCCATTAGTCAATCTAAATAACAAACAAATAGTAGATTGATTTAATTAAAATTTTCTTAATGTCACTTCCATTATCGGCACGGTATCAACTCTCCTAAAAAATAGAGAAAAAATGTTCGTTTTTTTCCTAGGTTTTTATTAAAATTATTTCCTTTATTTGCTAACAATTAAAGGAGTAATTATGATTTACGGATATATTCGGACTTCAACCGATAAACAAAACAACGAAAACCAACGCTTTGAGATAAAACAATTTGCCGAAAATAATAATCTTGTCATCGATAGGTGGACGGAAGAAACCATTTCTTCACGCAAACCTTTAGAACAACGCAAATTGGGTATACTTCTTAAAATGATAAAATCAGGTGGTATAATCATCGCTTCAGAAATATCGCGTTTGGGACGCAATCTGTTAGAAATTATGAGTATATTAAATTGTTGTATTAATCGAGGGTGCCAACTTTGGACGTTAAAAGATAATTATCGGTTGGGAAACAATATAGAGGCAAAAGTTTTAGCTTTTGCTTTCGGACTGGCTGCTGAAATTGAACGCAATTTAATTTCCCAACGAACAAAAAATTGTTTGGCACGACTCAAGGCTGAAAATAAGCCTATCGGTCGCCCTAAAGGAAGTAAAAATAAAAAATATAAACTATCGGGAAAGGAACCTATAATCAAAAAAAATACAGAACCAAAATTTGAAAAAAAATTATATGGCAAGATTATTACATGTTCACTATTCTACATTGCATAAATACTTACAAAACCTCCCCGCAAGTGATTGAGGGGAGGTTTTGAAGTGTGGAATAAAGTTTACCAAGCGTAGCTGACGCCGGCTCCGGCTCCGGTGGCCTGATAATCAGAGCCAAAGGTGTAATTACCCCAAGCATAGCCCGAGAAAGCATCGGTAAAGCCATAGCGTCCGCCGACCTC